>OMLO01005871.1_pt1 | contig 10323 bp, 8 predicted proteins | sample 1674811 | NCBI WGS metagenome assembly OMLO01 (sample SAMN06265003, study PRJEB25207) | coral metagenome | isolation source: Coral host | place: Mexico:La Bocana,Puerto Morelos, Mexico | collected 2008-11-13
GAAAACCCTTGAATTTCAGAAGTCCGATTTCAAGGCCTTGAAAGGACTTGTAATTGAATTTGGTCCTTGAACGTCCTTGATTTTTTTTGAAGAAGACTGAGAAATATTAATACATTAAGTAGTGTAATGTAAGAAGAGTAATGTAATGTAAGTTTAGTCCTGTACGAATGTTCTGTCTTAAATAAAAAAAAAATTAATACATCAAGGTTTTAAACTTAATGAAAGCCAGTGAAAACAAATGTTCAGGTAAACTATAACATCCTCGAAATGCTCACAAAATGCGTAAACACGCTTGTTTTCGTTCCCAATGCTCTTGTTACCCTCGTGCATGTATGTTTCTTGGTTTGTGGAAATTCTTACTAAAAAAAGTCCTTAAAATTTCAAAGTGGGGTCCTGGAAAGTCCTGAAAAGTCCTTTAATTTTTGGCCTAAAAAAGTGTACGAACCCTGTTTAAAAAGAGAAGAAAACCTTTCCTTCTGTTTCACTACATGTTTCTGTTTTCATTAAAAGAATGCTGACAGCTGAAAATCCCCTGAAAATGATTATATTTTAATGAGTATGTCTCAGAGCAAAGGGCCACCAAGTGGAGCCCCATTCAAATTTAGGAAAGAAAAGGAATCCCATGAATTGATGTTCTGAGGCTATCATGGCTAGTGGTATTGCTTGTGGTTGTGTATGCATGACAATGACAACAGAGTCACCCAAGAAAGTCGCCCTACTCCAGCTTATAGGTGTACAGAGACATGCAGCCTTGGTTTCTAGCATTTATATAGTTTATTGGACACCCATGTTGTGGTCAACTGACACCTTTCAAAACAAGGTGTCTGCTGACCAGTTACATCATGCTCATCAAGGTTATGTGTTAATTTTAACTTGCTTATATAAAATTGATAGTTAGCCAAGCCTTAAGGTTTGGCTGCTGGGCCAGGCTGTTGAACGCCCAATACCTGGATAAGAAAGAATGTATTTTGATTTGGCTTTTGTAACTTTGCAGAGAGGTTTTCTGTATATTGTTTGGCCTTCTGTTTTAATAAGAACAAAAGCAGTGAAAAACATTTGTACAAAGAAAAATCTATATTACAATTAAATTTTAATCCTGGGTCAGCATTAACTGGCTTCTGAACAACCAAGACTACAACAAGGTAATATGAGCCTGCAATCCAATTGAAAACCAGCACTTGTCCAGTGGTCAGCTTAAAAATATCAATAAAAGCAAACAATATTTTTAGAGTCATTGTGACACCATTTTCAAGTTCATAAAGATAAGAAATAAACTGTCGGAGAAGGTAAAGAAATTAATTATTTATTAATATACAATGCTGTGCAAATAGTTTTGCTTGGATTGGGTCTGATTAGACACAGAGACATGGTGAAACAGTAAATGTATATAATTTCACTATAAATATTAAAACTGAAGTCATCACAAATTAAAGATAAAAGAGTTTTATTTCCATTCTTGGAGGGGCCATGTGAATCAGAAGTCTGTGAATGATTGGTGGAAATGTTCTCTAGCTTGAGTCTTGACAGTAGGAGATATTTTTTTCAAGGTGAAGGCAACTATGATTAAAAATGTCAAAAAGTGGGTACCAGTATTCCTATCAAACTTTGCAAATATGTCAAATATTTATTATTTGTTATTATTATTATTAATTATTTCTTTTCAAGAAATATAGAAATATTTGTGCCAACCCAAGTTGAACTTCCAGAATATGACCGACCACTGGCAAAACTGTTGTCATGTTTACAGCACAACAGATGTCATTTTGTCTAGTTTATGATGAGTATTTCTGGTGCCAAGTTTAAACAAACACTGCTTCAACAATTCTAGAAATATTCTTTATTCAGTATTTTACCATTTTAGTTGCAAACCACATCCCATTTGTGTCGTAAGTCAAGTTTTGTCCAGTTGTCCTTGAATCCAATCCAGTGTCCAAGCTCTCATCCAATGCAATATTTTTCGTGCGAGAAGACTGGGTGCTACTGAAGAATTGCGCTCGCGCCATGAGTGGGTCGCAATCGAGTTTCCTCTAGAAGGTAAGAAGACGTTTAGAACATTTATTTTGATGTATAGGGTTTCTAAGATGTGAACTGGTTTTGATAAGCTGTTGTAACTGAACCATCTCGTGTCACCTCGTTGTGCGTTTTCTAGTACCTGCATTCTAGCCATTTCTAGGTAAGCGGTACCGGTCGTTTTTTGCGCACGAGTTGTTTCGCTGATTATAGCTTTACCTATTTATGCTTGAATTAACAGTGCTTACATTGTTTGAAAGTGAAATGTTACACTAGATTTCCTCTCCATATATTTGTGCTCCCCTGTACTTAATGTATAATTTTCCATAATCAGTCCTCTGGTGGTTACCGGTCATCTCGCCACCAGGGAGTTTCACCACCAACCAACTCGCCACCAAGAGACCATCTTGGATACCCCTCTGGTAGCTAACAATTAAGAAATAGGAAACCTGTACCGTGTTTGTATTTAAACAATAGTGTTTCTGTCGAGGAACTATCAGCTGATATGAGTTGGCTATAACCAATCTCATATCCAACAAGCGCGAATGGAATAATTGTTTTATTAAATTCTCAACCTTCGGTTTTGCTAAATTTTTAATGAAGTTTAGCAAATGAGCGGAAAGTGAGGTGAATTCTGGGTGCCAAAACGACATGATCTCATGTGCACCGCCATGCGAACAGTTGAATGAAAAATCAAAAGCGAAGCAAATTACAGCTGAACTGAATCTACAGTAATCCAAACTTCATGGTCTGTTTTGTTCGGGGAAAAACCTTACTGCAGTGTCCTTAAGTGTTCAAAGTTCAAGCTCATCGGGAAGTGTTACTGTAATAATAGTAGACATTTACACTACAGGTGTAAAAACACTGAGGAAAGCTTCTCTGATCGGCATGCCGTGAAACAAAGGTTGAACTGGTGGAAAAATTACGGGAGAATTATCTTCAATAAGAACAGCTTTCCAGGACTCTTGATGGGTAAATTCGTCTGGAATTGGTCTGCTCTGCTGCTGGATTTCATTTTCTTTCCCCTGCACTGAAGTGGCACTTGGCTTCCCGGGAAAAATTTTATGCTGAGCGACATTTGCCATATTTATTTCCATATAATGTCGATTGGTTCTTGTCTATGATCTATTAGAGGACAGACGCACGAATGATGTCATTGTTACAATGCTATTGCTATCGTGTGCCACTTTTTTGTTCTTACCACATTTTGACATCATCTGTGATCTATTACTGAACAGACACACGGCAACATGGAATCTATTTGTTATTATAAATAGAAACAGGAGTGAAAGTTTGGGAGAACAAGAAATGCTGTGGGAACACGAACCAATCAGTGCGCTTTGGGTTATTTTCTAATTTACAATATTATATGGTTTTGGCTTGTGGCTGATGTAACATGTGCTCTGATTTGCTAAGAGTGAGATCTTAGCGGCATTATGCAGTGGTTACGCCTTTCGATCAATTGCAGATTATGCAAATTAGGACAAAGTTGGGCACAAAATGTCATACAAGCACCTCAGGGGTTCTGAATATTTGAGCACATTACAACTTTGAAAGACTATAAAAGTAGTAATGGAAAGTAAATTTAATTTTAAGTAGCCAAAGAAATGATTGGTCAAAGAGGGAAGGTACAGTGTTAAACTAGACATGAGATTCTGCTGGAAAGGACAAGGTAAACAAACTAGAATATATTCAAACAATAGAATACAGTCAAACCTCTCCAATACAGACACCGAAGGGACAGAGCAAAGTGTCCGTCTTAGAGAGAAGTCCATTGTATAGAGGTCATGAATGAATATTACATCACTTTAAAGGTTCCATTGATGGTATTAAGTGTTCTTTAAGTCAATAGTGGCGCAAACAAGTCTTGAGGCCCATTTAAGCCGTGTGCATAACTGCGATGACCAATCATGCCTTTGAATACCAATATATTTGAGCTCAATCAATATTTCATGGCTCTTTTTATGTTCTTACTCATTAATAACTACTTAATAACCGAGAGTGAGGTCATCACAGGAAAAACTCAAACTGAGGCCTTGTTGTATTGACTGAATGATAGCGAGGTCAATACAGTAGGCTGAGGTTTGAGACTTTGCCATACATCTCTAATATGGACAGTTCACTTGGTCCCAGGAAAATGCCCATACATTCTTTGTAAAAATAACCTCTATAATATGGATCCTCTATAATATGGACAATGGGCACAAAATCTCAACCCCAGATAAAAAATTCATACAAGCTTAACTCTTTATTACAGACACTCCAATGATGCTAGTCGTTATTCAACATGATTTCCTGTTTGTCGATACATATCAAAGTGTAATCAATTCTCTCATTGTTCATACGATAACACTATCATTTGTTTTCAGTCAGTAAAAATTATACATCGACGTGCCATTGCCATTTATCATCAAGGTTTCTTATTCTTTGAAGACTCTCAAATTGTTGCTTTCCTTTTTCTACTTCTTTTCTTCTCAACATTTTCACTTGAAAGACTATCTTTATGGACAGCTGGGTTTTCTGTAAGATCCAAGCACTACTCCAAATGCTCAATGAGTTTGAGTTTGGCTGATGAGTTATGCAAGATTATTTCAAAAGCTCAGTTGTTGTATGTCAAAAAACGACTAGCGAATGCTGTTCAGAAGAACATTACAGACTTCTTTAACGCAAAATTAATCAATAACAAAGAACTTTCATTAAATATTCTACTGCATGTTAGTATTTGCTACACTTGTTACTGTTCTATTATGTTACTGTTGTGAAACTGTATTATAGTTTGCCATATGGTTTTGGAATTGTACCGCTTGTATTGTTATGATTTGTACTGACCATTAAACAACTTAAGCAGTTGTGAAATGAAAGCCTGGAAAAAATTCAGGCCTGAACAGGATTCAAACCCTTATCATTGCAGCTCTGTTTATGGGTTTTTGACAGCCGATTTGTCAGTTGTACTTGAACATCCATGTGCAGTAACAATACCTATGTAGCTATTTGTGCAGTGTATGTTTTGGCTGTTAAAAATAGTCTATTTCCAAATACAATTTTGAATTTTTGTGTGTGTTATTTGAAAGTGGTTTTTGAAGTTCATTGAAATCAATCAAATAACTGGGAACTGTCTGCTAATAGAAAACATATGAGTTAAATCTCTATGCATGAAATAGCTCAAGTGCACAATATCATTGATAAAGTTGAAATCATCATCTAACTCAAACATGAGCAACAGTGATCCAACATGTGCTATTTTCAATACGGTAATCATGAAACTCTTATTCAGAGTCGAATGGAACAAGATCTTCTAACCCATTGTGGTCCATTTGCCCCCAAGAAATTTCCACACATCAGCCTGGAAATTTTGGTTGAATAGATCATGCCCTAGGGGCTCCTTATATGAGCATGGTAACTTTGTTGGTGCCGTAACTCTGCCTACTAGTGCACTTATCCTGGGTAACCTTAATCGGGCTTTGAACAACTCAGCCAGGGAGTTCTGCCTGTTCTTGTACAGACTGAAATATTTTTCACTACTTATATTTTGTCTATTTTATTATTTTTCAAACTCAAAACAGAAGGACGAAACTTTTATGCAGAAAACCTCACTGCAAAGTTGCAAAACTAAAATCAAAATTCTCGCTTATCCTGGGTAAACTTAATCAGGATTTGAACAACCCAGCCTAGGAGCTCGGCTTTTAGGCTTGGCTAAATCTATATATCATAACTACTATAATTACTTGGCTAGTATGTTGTGCTGTCACAAATGTCCTCAGTGTCCTCTGGAGTTTGTTTTTGGCACACCTTAACATTAAAGATTACTTTCTCAAGTCTTCTAACTTTCACCTTAAATTAAATTTCAAATCCGGAATTTGAAAGTAACATGATATCTAATGTTGGATCATTTTCTCACTTTCCTTACAGGAAATGGAGGCATTCTGGAATGAACTAGTATGATGTCAAAACTAAGGAAGCATGCACAGGTAGCCTAGAGAAGAAGCCTCATGAATGTAAACAGTCTGCCAATGCCAGACCAAGCTGGAACTTTGCAGAGACATCAATTATGTCACATAGGTGTGAAGCGTTATGAATGTGAACAGTGTGGAAAAGCTTTCAACCATGTAGCAAGTTTGAACAAACATTTAAGAGTCCATACTGGTGAAAAGCCTTATCAATGCAAACAGTGTGGAAAGTCCTTTAGCAGAGCTTGGACTTTGAAGACTCATCGGTTAATTCACACAGGTGAAAAGCCTTATCAATGCAAACAGTGTGGAAAGTCTTTTAACCGAGCTGGAACTTTGCAGAGACATCGAGTATGTCACACAGGTGTGAAGCCTTATGAATGTGAACAGTGTGGAAAGTTTTTTAGCCGAACTGAGACTTTGAAGACACATCAATTAATTCACACAGGTGAGAAACCTTATGAATGCAAACAGTGTGGAAAGTCCTTTAGCATGCCTAGAACTTTGCAGGCACATCAGTCAGTTCACACAGGTAAGAAGCCTTATGAATGCAAACTGTGTGGAAAGTTCTTTACCAGACCTGCAACTCTGCAGAGACATCAATTACTTCATACAGGTGAGAAGCCATATAAATGCAAACAGTGTGGAAAGTCCTTTAACAGAACTTGGGCTTTGCAGACACATCAAATAATTCACACAGATGAAAAGCCTTATGAATGCAAACACTGTGGAAAAAAATTCAACCAAAAAGCAATTTTGCAAAGACATAAATTAGTTCACACAGGCGAGAAGCCTTTTGACTGTAAACAGTGTGGAAAGTCTTTCAACCAAGCGGCAACTTTAAAGAATCATTTATTAAGAGTCCATACTTCAGGAAAGCATTACATATGCAAACAGTTTGGAAAGTGTTTAAAGAAAGCTGAAAGTTCAACGAATCCTGTGCACTCAAGTGAGAAGATTTGTGAATGCAAACAGTGCAGAAAGGGTATTTGCCAAGAGGGATGTTCAATGACACTTGAAGAAACCTCCGGCACAGATGAGAAATCATTCAGTTTCTCACAGAGTGAGAGGAATTGTAGCCTTGATGTAACCAAAACTGGAAGCTGCAGTATTCAACCAGTTGTGACAGGTTCCAACTGTGATGTTAACAGTAATACATCTACACCAACGTCCAACTTTCAAGAACCTGAGCTTTGTCATGTGGAATGTTGGATTTGTCAAGAGGAATTTTGTAGTCAAGCCCAACTTTTGAAACACTATGATAATCACATGAAGTAGAATATTTTAGTTCAATGATATTTTCTTTTGGTTAAGTCTGCATATGAGCTAAGTGGTTCATCAGGCCAACCAGTTTCCATAGTGTCTTGCCTAAGAACACAATGCGATGTCCCTGGCCAGGGCTTAAACCCAGACCTCTCAATCTGTAGACGAGCTCACTAACCATGAGGCCACTTATAATCACTGTGAAATCGTCTTAATCAATCACATCCAGTTCACTACAATCTGAACATGGCTATGGAATTTAACAGAAATGACCAGCTGAGTAATCTACTTTGACTAAGCAGAAGTCGCATTGTACAAAATAGGCTGTGATCAATTTTTCCAATTTTTTTTCTAGTTAGAGAAGTCTTGAACATAGTTGTATAGCAATTGTGTTCAATTTTGTTTAGTTCAGGTCTTGGTCTCTCTGTCTAGGAATCATCCTATGACAGAGAGAGGTAAAAAATAAACAGGTTTTGCTAGTAGAAGTTTTGATTAATGCCTGTCCTTTGGTGTCTAATCACATCCCATTTATAAACAAATTTGCTTACAAGTATCCCATGAGCTGTAGAGGATAATGTTGCACACAAAAAAAATCCACATCCTTTGATATGGAATCATTGTGTCACAAGAACTTTCTTTCAGTAACATGACACATTATTGGGAACATTGAAAATATTTGTACTAAGTATAGTCAAACAGGTGTGGTTATCATGCCAATCTTTGAACCCTTAATCATTTTACTAATACTCTTTATTTAGTAGCATTTTGTTGTGCCACAAATAAGAAACTTTTCTTGACAGTATTAAAATAGTTTTTAAATAAGGAAATGTCTGATCCATCTTTGGTGTTAAACAGTTTAGTAAGGATTAAGTAGCTCATAGTTTGAATACTTGGATTTAACATCACAAAATTTGCTGAATTTACATGGGATTGTGTAAAAAGGAACTTTCTTATGTACTTTATGGAGCTAGATTGACCTGAACTAACAAGAGTGCTGACTGACCAATATTTTAATAACCAACAGGCCTTGAGAGTGCTCTCACCAGAATCCAGTGTAATGGCCACACCCAAGGCTAGCAGATGAGATCTATGAAAGTGAATGCCACAAAAAACATTGTAAATAGTATTCAATTTGGTGTAAAAGTGAGTGGAGTCTAAAGGAAGCACAGCTTGTATTACATAATATGGAACCTATGCTTGTTCCAGAAATGTCAGCTTTAAATCTTCTTTTTTCATTCCTTACCTATCCCCGGGTCCAATCCAAATAATGTTATCTTGATCATAGCCCTCCAGCAAAATGGGAGGTCAGAATCGGAATCGGAATACTTTGCAATTTCAGTCAAATGTATTCGCAACAAGTATAAAAGTAGAGAAAAGCAATCCAGTAAGAGCTGTTCAATGGTTCGTTTCTTTACAAGGTAAGCTTAGCTTTAATATATGGACCACCAAAGTTAAGCTTATCTCTGTTTTAATTTATCGGCTTACGGTTGTTGTATTCCACAAGTTGGGCAGTCATGTTTTTATTTATATTTATGAACTGTGCGTTTTACAGGACTCTTTGGTTGAATAAGTATTTTACAATGAAGGTTGCAAACCTTATGACGTCATTTATTTCCTAATTTGCATAATACAAAAACGACAATATTTCTAAAACGAAAAAAGATACTCATTGTTTTTTTTTCATTTCACAGCCACTTTAAGAGGGGGAGTAAGGGTTTGCAGTGATGTGGTAAACTTTGTGTTATTTTTTGTGGTTTTGCAGTGGGTGTTCTGAGTTCATGTTTGAGAAATTTGAGCTTGACAACTACTGTAACATCTGGTTGAATTTTTAGCAGAAAAATGGTGGTAAGCATTGACTAAGTAAGGTCGTAATTCTAATTGAATGGCAACCCTGAAGTATTCATGATGGCATATAGTACACTTTTAACTACGGATGTGGTATTTTGATAAATTTTGATATGATATTGTAGTTTTGTACATGCATGTTCTAATCAGTTTTGCGGTTATCCCCTTTCAGCCCACTCCTTTTAATTAGAGCAGAGCCATTCAATATCCACAAATTATGACCAATAACAGGACAGATGCACAAAAAGCTGATGTCGATTTGTCAATTCCTGATGTCTCAATCAAAATGTGACCTTGTATTTTGTCACTATATACATTGTAAATTATCACTGTTTCATCATATCATTTGCTAATTCTGAGCACAAGCATAATCTGGATCATTCCTCAAATTTAGGTTTAATTTTTCTACCAGTACAGTATGATCAATATTTGTAAGATTTATTGATGAAATGATAATTTTATTTACTTCTTTTCTAGCAGTTTTTAACTAATTTCAAGACAAACAGTGCAACAATTGGCAGTTTTCTACTTTCATGACAAAAAAGGTGAGGGAAAAGTTTTTCTTCTAAAAACAAGAGTTTTATCCATTAGTTTAGTTTAGTGTTCTACTAGTGAGCCTCTTTTCAACTTTCTTGTATGATGCATAACTATAAAACACATTGTCCTATGCATGCTCCTTAGTATTAAGTAAAGGATAAGCTTCAAAACATGGCTGTTTTCTGTTTTTTATTTGACCTTTACCTTTTTACTGTTTGATTTGTGAGGGCAGAAAATCATTATTTACAAAATGTGCTGAGATAATATTTCCTTTCTTAAATAGTTTCTGGGTAATTTCACTGACAATGGAACAACTTCATTCATCATAGCAAATAGGTAAGTAGTGATGTGTTGATTCTTATATCAGTGTGATATGTTCTTCAAGATACAACATTCCAAAGAATTAAACCATGACAGAGCCACTTGCTTAAACAGTTTTCTAAAATGGTTAGGCTGGAAGAGTGATGCTTCAGGCTTAAGGGTGCTTCCAGAACCCAAGTCTTATAACTTTATAGAAAACATTCATGGAGCCTTGGCAGTGACCTACAAACTTGCAAACCAGCATGATCACGCGTACTGTGTCCTACATATTCTGTGACGTCACACTTTTGCATGAAAATATGTAATGGTTCCTTATTGGATAGAGGCAACGAGCAATACTTTCGGGAATACTGATTGGCTAATATAGATTTACCTCGTTTTCATAACTAATACTGAAGAT
>OMLO01005872.1_pt1 | contig 10319 bp, 5 predicted proteins | sample 1674811 | NCBI WGS metagenome assembly OMLO01 (sample SAMN06265003, study PRJEB25207) | coral metagenome | isolation source: Coral host | place: Mexico:La Bocana,Puerto Morelos, Mexico | collected 2008-11-13
CCTGTTCCTGCATCTGTGAAGCTAACACCAACATCTTGGCTGCTGGGTGTTGAACCTAGAGGAATCAGAACCATAAAGGACTCAATATTGCAGACTGTGTTAAATGACTGACCACTTCCAGCATACACAGTATTTGCCAGTATTAACCCAAATGTTTAATGCTATATATGACAAGCTCACTCCAGCGAACAATAAACAAGTATTCCCAAGACAAAATAACAGAACATAATGTCGTGCACGTCCTAGCTAAAACCAAAATCACATGTCACAACTCATACACACCTCTAATTCTTTGATTATTGTAGCAGCATCATTTGTTACAAATAATTTTTCCAAATGATTGACAACCATTTTATTCATTCCTTGAAGATAAAATCAGGATATGGTTTTGTTAAAATATATTCAAATCAGTCTTTTTAACTTGTTCAAATCACATATTTGTACTTTAATTGATTACAATACATTTCTCTTCATGTTACATGTATACATTATTATAGGTTGATTATGTATCAAGTTATAGAGAAAAGGTTTATGGAGGTAAACTGTGGGAGTTTCTTGACTACATCATACCATTTGGTCCTAAGGATGATCTTGTTATCTGGGTAAATTGTCGGCATGCTGAAATGTTTCTGTAAACAGCTTCATCACGACCTGAGAAATGCTGAAAAGCACATGAAAGAATGTTAGACTGTTAGTTAAGTTTGATTTACAATGAGCATGGATACTGACTTTTCTCAATTAAGGTGACTTTGAAATATTACAAATTTCACATTACCTTAGATTGCAAATTTGTTTTTACTTTGCATAAATCTTTTAATCAGAGTTCCAATTCCTCACATTTTTAGGTGGGGTCACATGGGTATATTTTGAGAAAAACAGTGCTAAACCTTCTAATGCCCAGACTATCCTTAATTGGGCACTTGGTCATTCATTTTTGATTATTGCCATTTCAATTGTTCAAGTGTCACCTGTGGTGGTAAAAGACTTAGGAAAACAGTAATTAGAAAATGGAACCTGGCACCCTTTTTTAAAAATGGCTAAAAAATGAGCTACAGTACATCAAAACTGTAGTAAGCCCACCACCTTAAACATCGGGGCGTTTTCTGTGTGTATTATACAAAGATTGTTCCTATGTTTCTCATGCCTGACATTTAAAATAGCTTTCTCTCAAAATTAACGTCTGGACTATGCATTGACCGTGAGCAGGCATAAGAGAAACACAAAGCTATTCATCTCAAAATTTTTGTACATCATCTCGCCAGAAATGACATTATTGTACATCAGCATCAGCACTACTTCAGTGTTGAATGAAAGTTTATTAATTCCCAGGCCAGTCTATTTGTCAAGATCTTGAAACTAATTTAATATCAAGTTTCACAGATTTTAACCTCCTTCAACTTCACAAAAAGTCCATCTATCGCTTGTGATCATGAAGAGTTACAATTTTGACAATTATTTGTGTCGCACGTGCCCACTGGCGAGGTCAGCTCGGTGAGTTCATCAAAAATCTCCATAAAACTTATTTGGATTGAAAACTTTTGGCACAGATTAACAGCAACAACAATTCATTCTCTGCTGCACATTGATATCCGTAACATACCTTTGCTCCATCTTTGAGCATGTGCTGAAACATCGTTTTGGGAACCGAGAGCGCCATCTTGAAAGTTTTCCCTTCACTTGGTACACGGTGCTAAAAGGATCCTGGGTAATGATAGTGCCAAGCCTCCACGTTCGGTTCCTCCCATCCCGGGATTGATTCACAGTCGACCAACACCGCTTTATAAACTTTATCTTGATTCGTTCTTGTTTTTAGGGCTAGAGGCATTGTTTTGTTTGGCCAATTACAAACAACCTCGTAAACAGTGCAGGTCGCCCCGTGATTCATCCGTACATGACACAGTATGGATGACTGTTATTTCTGCAAGCGAGAGATATTGTTTTTATAGACTATAAATATTTCAAAATTAAAATTTTATGGAGAAATATATTTTTCTTTTGTTTACGTCATTCGCTAGCCAGATCAGCTGCACCATTTGTGAATTAGAGACAATGTAAAGCTGAATAATGCAGAAAAAACTATTGCCCAGGAAATGAAATGTAAGCAATTCGCCAACCAAAAGTCGTGCAAATAGGTAGAATGGAAATATGCCCTACTGCGAATGTTTTATAAAACCTCGCTAATTTTCTCTTATGTGCGCTCATCGTGTAATAACAAACTTGATGCGAAATTTCACTCACTCATGCATGCACACCATAATTACTCACTTTCATTTCAATTTTTATTGAAATTGGTTAGTTTGCTGCAAAACCCTTGCTAAGACTTTAAGAGTCCACTTCGCCTCACTTGTTTACTGTTTATCTATAAGTTCAGCCAATCTAGACGTTCTGTTAGAACTAAGCAAAGTCTCTGCTTTCATGAAAAAGTTTCTTAAAAGTTATCCACTCTACCAGGAGTCTGAAACCAGCAAACAAGGCAAAGCCGGCCTTTAAACTGCTCAGCATTCTGCCGAGATCTGTACTGTGTTCCTCAGGATTGCCGGCGTTCCAGGACAGTACTGAACCGGTATTCAGTCATGCTGTACCAATCCTCAACGACAAACAATAAACAGTGGTGAACGATATACATATTATGTTCTAAGCAATGATTGGTTGAAATCAGGTAGATTGAAGACAATCACGGCATCTTGAAAATGAGTTTGGCGCATCAGTACAAAGCTTGTAGAGAATCGTTGTCGGAGGCAAACCACGGAAACACTGATAATGATACCGGCGGAAGTTAACCGCTGGTATCGTATGATTTCCTTGGTAAGCTCCTGATTATATCCTTATATCAGAACTTTGAGCACTGATCAATTACAGGGCACTAAAGGCGGGGTGAGATAGGATCACAGACTAGGACGCCGGTAATGTTTTCATTCATGTGACCACTTAATAACCCACACTAACTGCAGTGATTCTTACTTAGAACCGTAAAACGGATCAATTTTGGATAACAAAATTAAATGTCTTGAGAAAACCACCATCGTTTAGGATACATCTTTAAAATGGCCATGGTATTCTCTGCATAAAACATAGATTTAGTTCATCTAAGTTCTGACATCTACCAAACTGTGGATCAATTTGGACCTGCCTAAGGAAACTGTCAAAGGCTACTGCCGCAAGGCTGACACAATCTTTTTAAAACAATATTTCGGATGAGTACCATTCATTAACCCATACACTGTTAAAACTAGTAACTACTTATTAAGAGTGAGGTCTTTACGGGTAAATCTCCGCGTATTGACGTCTTGACCGAGTGATACAAGAAGGCCGAGGTTTAAGATTTTCCCGTACAGAAAGAACGTCCTAGGTTAACTATACTTGTAATATGGCTTTTTGTTTTACGACAGGCAAGCGGGCAAGATGAACCGAATCTCGCGCTATGATTGGCTACCCGAGCGGGCAAGTGGAGCTATCTTGCCCGATCGGGATACGGGCTATGTCCCGCAAGCTTGTTCGGTCAAGATGGCTGGATATTGGTCTCGTTCTTTTTTGCGTGTTTATGGACCTCGACTTCGTCTCGGTCCATAAACACGCAAAATACAGGACTTGGCCAATATCCAGCCGTCTTGACCGAACAAGCTTGGTCAATAACCCATATTTACTATGTTTTTGAAGGCCCGTAATCGGCCCGTGGGCATAATTCGTCGGCCACAAGCCATCTAATATTGGCTATTCAATCACTCAAATGTATCTATTTACCTATAACTGTATTTTTCCTGCGAGGGCACAAGGAAATGTACAAAACATCAAATTGTTAAAAGTCGCGTCTGTTTCGATCCGTGGTGGTTGTGAAGGTGGAGACTGGCTTTTGGGTGTTTTCAGCGTCTTATTTAAGGCGGGATAATATGATGTCTTTCTGGCCTCTGCATGTTAAGAGCACCAGGCCAGACTTAAAATCTTATCTACATTATTAAAGAACTGGAGTAGTTCCTACGGCAACAGATCGTCTGAGAAAACCTTCAAGTGGGGTGCCATCTAAAAAAGGAAACGTCTTTCTACGTTATATTTGCAGAACAAGATAAACTTACCCTGACATAAATGAATCGAACTCACTTAATTGGTAGTTCAAGGGTCACAGTGCTTCAGGCTCGGTCTATAACCGCTAGAGGCCGGACTTTACCTCATTGAACGTGGGGTTCTATATGTACATTTTATCGTTAAATTTTTCGCATTTATAATGATTAGGAAAAAAACTAAATTTAACCTGATCTGGGATTTAAATTTTTGAGAGCGAGTTGGATTTCTGAAAGGAAGAGAGCTCGAGAGGACCTTTTATTACCATATCATTCATGATAAGCAGTAAAAGTATAGTTTTGTGAGTCTAAATAACATGCTTGTGAGGCATTGCCCTAATTTCTAAATACGAACAAAAATCTTACAAACTTACCGTTGCTTAGTGACCTGTAATTGTACTTTTGCGTTAATTCCACTCCATGGAAAGCGAAAAGTGTTTTTTAGTTATTTCCGTTGTAAGTCTGTCTTTTTTCCCTCTTAACAATATCTCAAAAAAATGACGTCTTAGATTGTTGTATTTGTTTATGTAAGACACAAAGACACATCACAGCTTAACTTCACATTGTCATTAACATTTGTAAGTTATTACTTAGAGACACTGTAAATATTTTCCGTGATGAATAAAAACAGTATCCTGACTTTGCATTAAGTACTCGGCAGTGATAATGGTAGATGATATTAGAATTGTTTCTTAAATGGCACACAAAAATCCTCTCTCTACCGAGGCCAAAAGGTAAAATCTCGCAACCATGCTTTTTGCTTGTGAGTAATCCCCTATAAACTGCACCTGTACGAATTTGTGACTTGAAACCGGCAATTCGCCGCAAATAATTGCATACACGTGGATCCTGGTACACAACGCCACGCCCGGGGCTATTCCCCAGCGGAAACAAGAGACTGACAGACTCATAACTGGAAAACGCAAAAGAAGCTAGAAAGGCTTTCAGAGTGAGCCAGTGAAACTTCTCCTCTGAAGAATAGATCCTGAATGGCGACCAAAAATATGATCTTTGATGTATTCATCTGCATTCTCACCTTCTACGGGTATATTACGAACTCACAATGTGACCAGCTCCCAGTTGGCTTGATAGCTCAGTTGATAGAGCACTGCACCGGTATCGCAGAGGTCACGGATTCGAATCCCGTTTAAGTGTACTGCCGGGCGGTGTTTAGTGTGCGCAGAACTATGTGCTGAATTTTGATGAGCGTTACATAAGGAAGTTAATAATTTTCTTTTCTTTTTCTCCGAGCTTCCATTTGAATTCCGTCCCCCAGCCATTTCTTGTTAGAAAAATTCTCGACCTTTGCGTCTTGCAAGATCTTCAATTTTCCGTTTTTTTCTATACACAGGCTAGACATTAACAGAGAGAAAAAAATCAAACATTTGCAGGAGATGGTCGAGCCTGACAGATAACTGAATTAGACTAGCTGCTTATGAATTGCGATTATCAGAATTTTGCGCATTTGCGTGGCCAGAAGAATAAAGTGACTATTAATATAACCAACTGCACACTCGATTGCCCATGTAAACGAACCTTTGTTCACTATTCAAACAAAAACGATTGAAAATTTTAATTTTCGCGTTTGCAAGAAATGAATTAAATCCATCTATAGACGACACAATGGAAACATTTGCATGTCGCATTGGCAGCGATTGGCTATAGACTTTTTTGGGCGAAACAATAACCATTAAATATTTCTCTTATGACTAAGGGTTAAGCGTGACTAGTATTCTAGAATCAGTCTGTGTTATAATCCTGTTTCCGCTTTTTCAGACACAACAACCCTAAAAGAATTTCCAAAGGCATTATCTTTTTAATAAAGAAAAAGCTCAAAAACATAAACCGACAGCAAGTTATCGGCGTCAGCTTTAAATAATTCATTCGCGTGCTTTGTGAAATTTTAATCTCGCCAGAAAATAAAAATAACTATTTTAGCTGATATCTCATTCGGCTTCTTTGGTAAAAAAATTGTAATGAACTTGCTTTTTCAAACCTATAACTGAGATTATGACGATTACACAATGGCCAAAAAAGTAGTATAAACCTGTTTCTGTTATGTAACCATGTCCTGATCGCGACGTAAAGTGCTGTTGCAAAATACTGTGCCGATATCATCACAACAAAGAGAAACTGGAAGCGGATTAGCAAAACAAAACTGACTTACTCGTGAAAGCGCTCCAGGTATTCATCATAAGTCGTTTAATAGTTCTGCAAAGAGCTCACGTTATTTTGTGGTTGAGCGCAAAAACGAAATTGTCAAACCGGCAGAACAGAGAAAAACACCTGTTTGTATTTTTTTACTGAAAGTGTGAATATTGGCCTGAAAAGCAACAGGTGTTCTGAAACATTTCTGTATTTGGTCTACTGGAGCTGACTGAAAGCAATCATCCGGAATAAAAGAAAACTTCGGCCTATTGTCTGCAAGTGCTGTTGTTTTAGAAAATAACGAGTGGTACACGATCTGTTTATTCAAGGGCTTTTTTCTGCTCCGAAAACGGGTACCTTCCTTCGCTAAGCAGGTCAGTTCTTTTCGGTTTGATTGCTGAGAAATAAGAGAGGATTTCACTACAATAGTTCATTTCTGTTTTGTTTTTTTGTTTCTGTGAAGAAATAAATCAAAACCATGTCAATTACAAAGTTTAAGCCGAAGCTTAATGAGCCGTTATTCAACAAAAGCTCGCATGAAATTACGTGACGTGTCACTTCCAGTTTTCCCGTTGCGCGACTCTTCATCCGGGAGACCTCGTTACCCATTGAAATGAACAAAGAAAGAGCCTGATGTGTGTCAGGTGGTCACACAAGCCCCACCCCTTGTCACGACATGCAATGTAAATAGGGCTAATCTGCGCTGTACATTAGGAAACACTTTGCATGTTGGCGGAGGACGTGGAAGTCGGTTATAAAAGGAGCTGATCTCATTGTTTTGGGTGGGAACTGAGCTATCAAGATGCCTCACTCAAAGGCGCAAAAACAGAAAGTTCGGGTAAGCATGAGCGAAGACACTTCTTCGGACCACGAGGACGGGGAAAGAGAACACTTTATCGCGTGTTGTCTACCAAAAGGATGTCCTTTAAAAAGCTCCGTCGATTTTCCGACCTCTGTTCGGGTTATTTGCAACAACGACGCCTGTCAACAGAGCGGCTACATGCACATCGAATGTTTTGACGATTTCGAAGAGGAAATTCTCGCGTATTTACGAGGAACCGGACGAGCGCGTAGCTGGTCAGAGAAACAGAGAAGGCAGAACATATGGACAAAGAAGGGCTACGACTTGGCCTACAAGTGCTGTGCCTGTCAGTGCGGAAAAGGACATTTGAGAAAGGATCTTGAGTTTCAGCCACCAAAGCCAGAAGAAGTGGGCCAATTACATTTGCAAAACCAGATTAAAGGCAAACGAAAGAAAAAGAAAGGCAACGAGAAACCATCTGTTAACGTTTCGACGACGAGCAGACCTCGCAGGAGTTCTCAATCGTCAAACTGTAGTCAGTTATCTGAGTCACCACCTGAGCGATCGCCGATTTCACCGCTCCCGAAAACTCCTACCAAGAAAACGAGAGCGAATTCGCATGAAAATAACTGTCACTTCTTTGGCGAGACGTTCGCCAGCGTCAATAATTCGAACTTACTTGCTACGCACGCGAATGTGTTGAACAACTTTTTGAAAAGAGCGGACTTCAGCTCGTTTCAAGGCGTTTTACCTAAGCACAAAGTGAACCCTTATCATATTAAAATGGAGGATGAGGTGAACGACGAGGCGCGTCATTTTGTACTCTCGAATCTCTCGTCTCGCATGACTTGTACAGCGAGCTGCGTGCTCTGCAGCCGAGAGCTGCCCGTTTTCGATAAATATCCTCTAATCGACGGAACGTTCTTTCTTTCACCGAGGCAGCTAAATCCGACCTGCGTGGATGTGTCACAAAACGGCAAAGCGCAGTACCTGACTGCAGTGTGTGTGCAATGTTTGGAGGGCATTCCCAATCGCGTCAAGTGCAAACTTTGCAACAAAGAATGGGACGGCTCTTCACATCAACTTGGCACCATGTACTGTTACGACATCTTCGCCGCCTCGCCTTGCTGTCAACAGAGAGTTGCTTGTCATTCGTGTGGCAAACCTGTTGTGGATTTGAAGGAGGGCATGAAGTTCTTTTGGGAGTACTCCCAGTCAATGAAATGCCCTCACTGCGGTGATTCAGGCTATCACTGTATTAAGTCGATCTCGTATTATGAGGTCCCTGACGTTATACGGTAGTCTGATCATGGATTTGGCAGAATTTGCAGTATTGCGAATAACCGGCATTTTGATCAGCCTGGGAGGTCATGCATGTCAATTGAAATATCCTTCAAGAATACATAAGGTTTAGGCTTAGGTGTGGCTATTGGTAGTGATCAGTAAGTCTCCATCTTGGCTCAAAGAAAAAAATTATGCAATTTGGGCCAGATAAAATTGACCTTATCATTTACAGTTATGATTGTCGCTTCAGTACAGATAATTATGAGAATGAGCAATTGCCTTCTGACCTAAACTTGCCAATTTTTGCAGGTATCAACAATAAAAATTCTCTGACAAGTAACTTAAAATGCACCCTGGCCAATTAAATGTGCCTTGCCACTCCAGGACAACTGTCACAAGCTGTATCACATAGATTTCATCTTTAGCAGTTTGAGCAAATTATAATATAATACTGTCAATAATGACCAATTTATTTATTTTGAGCACCTAGAGTGAGTCAGAAGTCAGAAGTCCATTTAATTTTTTTTTAGAATAAACCTGTTCTTAATGGCAGTGTGACAAAAGTTCAAAATAATTTCTTAATTTTTTAAAAATAGGACTTTTAATAATTATAAACTGCACTGCATTGCATTTTTTCACTTGAAGCATCAGCTTAAACATGATTTCAAAACAAGGGGCCATTTTATTACTGTAAATATGATCATTTTTGTAACTGTGTATTGTGTATCACAGAAGCCTAAAATCTATGACAAAACACAGGGGCATAGCTAGAGGGGTCCTTGGGTGACTGTGGGGCCCCTTTTGTAAGCCTGTGTCGAGCAAACAACCTACAACAGGCAGTGAAAATGCCATGACAATTCTATGCTATGTGCCTGAAATATTCATCTATTTTTATTTCTTATTTTCCCTGGCAATGTGGCTGCCTCTCACCTGTGAGGACGACATGCCAATGATAGCCAAGAATGGCATTAGAGACACATATGGAGCAGGTTCCTAATAGGTTCACAAACACAACATATCAAATGAACTCTTGTCCATTTCACCACACAAACCTGAACAGCAAGAAAAAGTACATTTCAAACTATCAGATAAACAGATGTATTGTGGTGTTTGGTTTTGATTTAATTTTTCTAGCCTAACCAACAAATCGTTGCTTACTGAACCTGCTAACTGTTAGTGAGAGATTAATCAGCAAGCCCTTTTATCCTTGAAATTTGCAAGCAGCAAGTGAGCCAGGTTACATTAACGTCACTCTTCTGTTAACTTTTCTAAAAATAATGAGTGCATGATACATTACTATCTTTATGGCTAGAGCTGGCAAAGATATAGCACATGATGTGATTGGCTAATTGTAGGGCTAGACTTCGCTGTCATGTCAGAGCATTTTCAATACCTGTCTTAGTTGGCAGCCCTTAAACCAGAATGCTGTAACAATGTAAACAAGAGCCAAAAGGGATGAAAGTACCTTTGGTCTTTCCCTTTCCTCCACTATTTGCTTGGTCCATTCCATAGAGACTAAGGGTAATATTCTTCTAATACAGCCCCCATGCTGGGTCAATAAGAACTTTTAAAATTAATCAATTTCTTACTGTTGGGGTTGCATTACAAACCACAATCAATTTTATTAGTGTTTTTTGTGACTGTTGTAACCAGAAGTTCAGGACTGCAAGTTTTTGAGGTATAATTGTATTAAATTATTGTTAATGATCATTGAGAAATATTCATGCATGAATTAAAAGCATACATTATCTGGTTATGGTTTCACACTTGTTTTGACAGAGGCTAAAGGTTTTTAATACAAGCTATTATTGTTACTTGTTTTGGTAATTCATTGGCTTAGAGAGCAACCTAGAGTGTCCAACAGAAATGAATACATCGGAAAGTTGAAGATTGTTAATAATAATTTGTAAGTCATTAGAATGCCATTTAACTACACTTAATGGATTATCACAATACATACATACATACATACATACATACTTTATTTGCAACTCCCCAAAGGGGCTTTTCAGTTACAAAAGGAATGAGAA
>OMLO01005873.1_pt1 | contig 10317 bp, 7 predicted proteins | sample 1674811 | NCBI WGS metagenome assembly OMLO01 (sample SAMN06265003, study PRJEB25207) | coral metagenome | isolation source: Coral host | place: Mexico:La Bocana,Puerto Morelos, Mexico | collected 2008-11-13
TTTCCTTTTCAAACGAGCTTTGAGGCCAAACTTTTCTCATCGCCGGAAACCGTGGTCGTATGGCTAACTCGACAGCACTAAGCGAGAACCCAAATGACAACAAAAGCGACGGGCTTGCTAAATCTCGAAGAGCCGTAGACGGTGGAGTTTCTCGCGTACAAAAACTCAAAATTTTGAATTGTGCGCATGCCCCAACTAAAAACGTCCTCAAACCGAAAGAAACGGACACTGTCCATGCTAGGAAGCACTTTTCTCGAGGATTGGGACGACATTGAGACCAAAATGGCCAAAAGAGGCCATTTGCTGCCTAAAAGTGGCATTAATTCGGAGCTTGTCAGTATTCAAAGGGTCAACAAACATTCTTAAGTTTATTGTATAATTTTATTTTATTTTATTCTATCGTACTTTATTCTATTGTACTTTCATCACACTAGCGCCTTTACCATATCGCCCGTTGAAGATTGTAGTTAAAACAGTCGCAAGCTTGTGTAATGTTCTTTTAGCCAGAGATCGATTTTGTATTTGACCCAAAAAATAAGTATTGAATGACAGTTATAACATAAAACACTGATTTAAAATTGATCACTGATTGGTTCAGGGGAGACCCTATTTAGTGCATCGTCGTTTTAAAAGTTTCTTTGTATAGAGGCAGTTTAAGAAGCAGAAGGTCCTTCTCTGCATAATTATGCTGTGATAATGACAGATGTTTTCATAGATTCACAGTCGTAATACTGAATTACACTTATTACTGATTGACTTGGCGGGGGTCTAGGGAGCTTGGCGTTTGCTTTGTTATATCCAAAACCCTATTGAGTGTTTTTTTTAAGGTTTCTTTGACTAGTAAGATTTGACTAGTACGATTTGACTAATAAGATTTGACTAGTAAGATTTGACAGAAACAATTTTAGAAATCCTTTGCCTTAAATATGTTATGTTGTATTTCCAACTTAAATTGGAGACAGATTTCCTGAAAATCAATTTGACTTGTTTCCATTTCCATGATTCTGTCGCCATTGGCTTCGGCTCAATATGTTCCTAAATTTAGTTTTACAACTGGATAATAGATTGTTGATATCTATGCAGATTCTGAGAGAGCTTAATCGCAGTGATGTTCAGAAGATACTTACGGGTAAGACCATCAACCTTGTGTCAAACGATGCACAGAAGTTGGAAAAGATTCTGTGGGCGATATTCCTATTTCTCTTTGTCCCTCTGGAGGTTTTGGCTTCGTGTATTATTCTTTGGCTCCTTATTGGATGGCGTGTACTTGCAGGAGTTGCTTTTTATGTAATAATTATCGTTTATGTCACCGTCGCGTCGCATCAAACTAAACAACTACGAGTTAAAAGTTCAACAGCCACAGACAAGAGACTGGAAGTCATGAACAAGATCCTATCTGGTATTCGAGCTGTTAAAATCTACGCATGGGAGATGAACTTTACAGAAGCCATCAAGCAATTAGAGAGTAACCTATTAGTTAATTGAGATGAACCTTTACCGTAATAGCAATTCGTAACTTCCTGATCACGGGTTTTGACCGGAAAGCAGTCTAAGCAGTTCAATACGGCAATGCTAGCCAATGCTCCAAATTGGACCTTTCGGGAAGGTCAAAACAGCTCCCAGAAGACGACTATTCACCACGCGAGGCTAGAACGTTGTCATGAATATTGTATAACGAGTGTATTTTTTGCCTCTGCTGTTTTACTGTTTCTTTGGTTGGTTTGTTATGCAGTCTTTCTTCATTTTGTCTAAGCTAATGTTTAGTACATTTATCAGAAGTTTACAATAATAGACGTGTACATTTCTGGTATTGGGTTTTTGCTATCAGATTGGCGAATAGCCTAAAAAGAGCTCTCTTCTTCTGCAAACGAATTCACATTGAGCCATTTTTAATGGGTAAAATGTGGATAACGATGCGCCATTGCGCTACAAACGACATTTTTTATCGCGTAAATTAGGCGGTTCGTACTAATTGTAAGCAATAATTTAGTTACCAGTAATTTGTCTTAAACTGCTTCCCTTGTTTTAGAGTTTTCGAGACTTTAACCGCTGTTTTAAAGTTAGCATATGTTCAATGAAATTTTCCGTCGTAGATTGGCGGAGTCATGCATTTATTTTACTAGCGAATGCAAGTTGCGCGCTCGATCAGGTAGTTGTATACTCGTCACTTGTGTTTGCATTTTGAAACTGTCGTGTGCCTACTTAAACTTTAACCAAGGAAAGAAAGCTGGGATCAGATGGTGAAAGTAATCAGAAAAGAGTTCTCATTTCTTGACGTATGGAAACTTTGTAAGGAGAAGTCATTGGAAAGTTTGAAAGCGTTGCAGCAGATCTGTGTTCATCAGTTGATGCCTCGCGCTTCCTCTTTCTGACAATAGATCCTTCCTATGTCAAGTTCCCACCTTGAAGTTTAGGTCTAAAAAAAAGCGTACTCGCACGCTCGATAGTACGCGTCCTAAACTGAATGTACGTCTCTAGAATTATAACTTTCTGATAGATACACCGCTTTGGAGTGCATAAGTCTACATAACTCCATGGACACGCGTTACTAATGCTGTATTTTTCTTTTGTCTAAAAAAAAAACAGGAAAGAGATGTGGTTCATCTGATTGCGTGGACTCATTATATGCAGCCTATATGCCCCAGCTTACACTTGTGCACCACTCGCTGGCTTCATATCTATTGCCATCTTGATCACAACTGGCGAACACGTTACTGCTTTTAAAACGTTTACAATCTTATCCAGCCTTAACGTTATAAATTTTTGTATTTGTGTCCAGATGGCATGCACTTTGCACTTCGTTGCCGAAGGTTATATTGCTGTCAAGCGCATGGAGCAATTCATGTCAAGGGAATAGGAGAGATTATCTGCTCCGTTCGGCAAAGGCGTTACATTTGGTAGAAAACGTGGTCCTAATGGCTGTGTTAGTAACAACTTAAAGGCGAGTCGATTTGGACCAGGAATTGTCAGACTAGAAAGCCTTAAAGTCGGAGATCCTAATCTGCTATACGTTTTGAAAACAAACGCTGTGTCTGCTAGAGATAATATTGATCTAGCTCTAGTGGGTGTTTCGGCTTCTTGGGATAGGAACGAAGACAGGAAAGCTTTAAGAGATATTTCATTTTCTGTGAACAGAGGACAAATGCTTGCCGTAACTGGACCAGTGGGAAGTGGAAAGTCGTCTCTCTTGATGGCTATTCTTGGAGAGCTGCCTAGTTTAAATGGAACAGTATCAGTTAATGGACGAATTGCGTATCTTTCCCAGATGCCCTGGGTCTTCTCAGGTACTATAAGAGACAACATCTTGTTTGGAAGATCTTTTGACCAGAAACGCTATCAAGAAATTGTAGAGGTTTGCTGCATGGAAACAGACTTGCACAACTTCCCACAAGGGGATTTAACAGAAATAGGACACCGCGGCATTAGTTTGAGTGGAGGCCAGCGGGCTCGCGTAAGTTTAACACGCGCGCTATACTCGGACGCCGATATCTACTTGTTGGATGATCCTCTCAGTGCCGTGGATGCCAAAGTTGGAAAACATCTCTTTGATCGCTGCATTTGTGGATTTCTTTCTGGTCGAACCCGTGTTTTCGTTACGCACCAAGTGGACTATATAACTCATTTAGATAGGATCATTGTCCTGAGTGAAGGAGCTCAAATAAACGGAATAAATTGTCTACATGAATTCGAAAACTCTAGATCTTTTAAATTATCTGAAGTCGAGAGTCTTGCATTAGGTGGCGAATTCGTAGCGCAGTCTCATCATTATCAGGATCAATCCCATGGTAACGGGATTGAGGACTTGAAGGAAGAGGAAGAGGATAGAAGTACTGGCTCCATTACTTGGAAGCTCTACTGGAAGTTCTTTCGGACATCTCTGGCAGCTCCTGTAGTCCTTGGTCTTTTCCTCTTTGTTCTTGGCGTGAAAGGTAAGAACATGTCTAGATATTTTGCAAACCTTGTCTGCAGGACCTAGCTAATAACAGTTAGAGCATTTGGTCATATGGGAACAGTTTTAAATGTTGTTATTGCCAAGTCTAGGATCAGTAACTCGTGAGACAGACGTTCGACGGGATTTTGATGGACGTTATTGAATGCTTTCATCCAGAGTTTATGTCCCAAGCTGATCTCGATACAATTGTCTAAAACAATATTAATCACATTAAAGAAAGGGTAAGAACTTCCTAATTGTTATGATTTCAATTACTTTTCTATGTTTTTGAACAGTTGCGTTACTAACGCGAACTAGCCTCGAAGGTGCAGTTTATGTGTTCCTTCTTTGTATACACCCAAAAAAGGTTTTAAAGGGAACAAACCATTTTTCTGTTCTGTGTTTTAGTTTTACTTGTTGCCTCTTACTGGTGGTTGTCTCAAGTGTCGGAGATGGATCGCGAAGAGCAACAGTCATCCAAGACATTAGGCATTTACGGCTGTTTTGTTGGATCAAGTTTCCTGGCCAACTTAACTGCCTCCTTTCTATTTTGCCTAACACTTCTTAAATCCTCTGAAATACTGCACAACAAAATGGTATGGTCTGTCATTAAGGCACCAGTGCTTTATTTTGACAAAACTCCTGTTGGACGCATTTTAAATCGCTTCTCTAAAGACGTTGGCAATATGGACGATGCCCTGCCTCCACAGTTCTTGCTCGCAGTAGAAGTTTGTTTATTCTCGATAAGCACGGTCTTTCTTCCTGTGGCAGCAAACTTTTGGCTTATTTTTGTTGCTATTCCTCTTGTTTTAATTGGGCTTTACTATGGCCGATATTATTTGAATTCTTCCAGGGAGATTAAGAGGCTTGAAGCCATTACATGCAGCCCGGTTTATTCGCACATTTCAGAGACAGTTGCGGGACTCGAAATAATTCGTTCGTCAGAAATGGAACAAAGTTTTTTAAAGAGGCTCTTCAGGTAAGTGCAGTTTGCATAACCGGCCTAGCCTCACCATGATTGGTTATATTGCTCATGGCAATAGATATCAATCAGTCTGGCCACCTCACCACAAAACCTTTAGAAACGCACTGTATGCTGTAGATATTAGTCATCATATTTCGCTCATTTTTAAACAAAGTTTAATTAAGACTTAACATTGGTTAATTTTCATTCATAGTAATTCATATAGTTACATTTACTCATTCATGCGTCGCATATACTTTAAAGTTTGTTGTTGTTCTTTTTCTTTTTCTGTGGCTTACCTATAAACTAGCTGGTGAGTTCACGCATGTTTTGCGGGTCATTTCTGCGGGACGCATCGAAACCATAGCTAAGTGTAAGAACCACATTAAACGTTGTTGTTGTTGTTGTTGTTGTTGTTGTTGCTGTTCGAAGGCTGGATAACGTTATCCACCGGATAAATCCCTATTCATGGATAAGTGCTAACAAAACAAACCGCGCTATCCGCTTGACAGTGATTTATCCGGTGGATAGCGTTACCCAGCTTTCGAACAAACTGCGCCTGGTGTCCTAGATGTTTAAAAACACAGGGCGGTAAAGAGAGTCTGGTAGCGGGTTCTGGAATCTCAGTTATCGGTTAGATTTCCGGCGACGTGCAAGGTATCAGTAAATATTTCACTCCAGTTTGCAGTTCGCATTTTACGGATGTTATCAGCTATCAATTAGCCATCAGCTATCAAGTACAAAACGCGTCATTTCTCATCGGAGAATTAAAATTACAACCAATTCTCAGCAATGAGTAAGGACTAATAATAATGATAATAATAATAATAATAATAATAATAATAATAGTAATACAAATAATGATGATGACGATGATAATAATAATAATAATAATAATAATAATAAAATAATAAATATTAAAAAAAATTAATAATAATAATAAAATAATAATAATTACTAGCAAATTCTTAAACAATCTTAAATTTACAATATAATCGACTAAAATGCTAGAAATGACTGATATTCATAATTTTAAACCGTATAACTATATGAGAATGTGCTAAAATACGTCACTCATAGCATCATATAGAGAATGGGAAACATGGGAAAAATTATGTAAAACGGGAATAATAATAATATTAATAATTTAATTTGTAATAATAATAATAATTTAAAACTTGATAGTGTTAAACTGAAAAACCAGCGGTCGTCCTGGCTATCAGTTATACTTCACTCAGACGCTCTGTTTTTTTCTTCAAAACAGTCACTAATAAAAAGCTCCAAAGTGTGCTTGTGCTTCAGTTTACTTAGATACCAGGATGAGAACACTTCAGCATTAACCATGGTAATAACCAGCACTCAGTGGCTTAGTCTTCGCATGACTCTGGTCTGCAGTCTTATGATAGCTGCTGCAGCTTTCGGAGCGGTCCTTGCTTCCCAAAGCCCAGGTAAGATTACATCAAAATGTTACTTATGCAAAGTTAAAACGTAAATAAAACCTGTGCCGGTTTCTTTTGTTGCTCTCGATATACAAATTATTTGTGAAGTCCAGTTCACGATCAGAGCAAAAGGGAATGAGTTTTCTTTAAAGCGAATTTCTTTAAGATCTTTATTTCTAACTGGTACAATATGCTTATAACGTTTATAACTCGATATACTGTACTTTCCCCCTATCATTTGAGCAGCTTTGCAAATTACTATAGTACATTCTTTTAAATAAGAATATTCTTGTTTCGTGCTATGCTGAATATTGTCGATCTTACGAAGAAAATAATTTTGGGAATATTCTTACATTATGGCATATGACACTTTCGTTTTAGAATATATTGGGGGTATCAATTACAAATGTATGGTGTATAGTTCTGTATCGTGTTGTATTGTCCACGTGCTCCATCGCTTTTCATTGCAGCCAGCAATGTCAAAATGTCGCGTCAGATGACACTTGGCCGTTTTTTCTTAATATATAAAAACAATTGTCACACAGATTCCGTGGACGAAATTAACATACCTGATTTTGTGTTATTACAACAAAATATACTCTTATCACAATCTCAGCCTCGGTTGTCTTAAAATTTTTTTATTCCCAATATTCTTATAAAAAAAGCGCTATCCGGCAGCCACGTCACATAAGCGGAGATAGACATACAAACAGGCAAGCATACTGACAGAGCCAGGCATAGAGAAAGACAAAGACAAACACAAAAAAGATAATTGATGGACAGACAGTCCTACAAACTGACAAACCAACAGAACGACAGACCGCCTGTGAGAAAATGAACACTGGCAGATCAATAGATTGGCAACTATCAGACTGTAAGAATATAATGTCGTCAGGACCTAACTGACAGAATTTCCGATTGATAGACCCAAAAACGGACAGATCATTAAACCGACAGAAAGACTGAGAGGCCGACAGATTGACAGACTGACAAAACCATCAAAGCGACAGATCGCCATGCCGTAAAACTAGACACTGTCAGACTGTCACATCGACAGACCAGCCGAAAGTCACCAAATCAACAGACCAAATGATGATCTAGCAAAACCACAAACGTTTAGTCTGGTAAACCGCACATCCATCATGCAGATTGTTTGATAGACTGAGAGCGACAGACCATCGAGAATGACCCTGGTAGACCCAACAGACAGATGGACAATGAGGCATTACTTTAGATCTTTTCTAACGCAGTGGTTACCTCTTTATTTGAAAGCAGTGTATATTATATCAGTAGTAGTAGTAAATGGAAAGGCACCATAGTATACAAAGATATCAATATTTGTATAATTCATCAGTCGATTTCCACTAATCTTTGTAATGCTACTTTCACTGAACAATCTTCTCTCAGCCCTAGCTGGTATGTCCCTTGCTTTCTTGCTGGAGTCTTTAGATGAAGTTCAGTATGGTGTCAGATCAAGTTCTGAAGTTGAAAATCTCATGACGTCAGTAGAAAGAGTAATTTCGTACACTGCTTTGCAAGAAGAGCCCGGATACAGCACAGAGAGCTATCCGCCCGAGTCATGGCCACAAAGTGGAAGTATAGCCATCAGAGATTTGTCCTTGAAGTACATTGAAGGTGGTCCTCGGGTACTGAGGGATGTCAACGTATCGGTTTTCGACAAGGAGAAGATAGGTGTGGCAGGCCGAACAGGAGCTGGCAAGTCATCCATTGTTGCAGCAATTTTGCGTATGCCAGAACCAGAAGGGCAGGTAAACGTCGTATAGTGTTAAATTAACATGTAATCCATTTTTATGGTACAATAACGACTTCGCTACACAATTATATTTAAATTGTTGATACGCGAAAGAAGCACTTGGCATTTTCATTTAAGATAAAATTTTCAGGCGATTGCAAAGTTCATTCCTTAAGCTGCAGTTTAATGAGTCCGTTTTACCACTGGACGAAATGAATTCCTTCTTATTCAATATTGAATGCACTATTGTGTTTGTTTTACACAGGTGTTTATTGACGGTGTCGACATTAGAACCCTTAATCTTCAAAGCGCTCGACGCTCCTTGGCGGTGATTGCCCAAGACCCGGTACTCTTTGGAGGTAGCTTGAGAAGAAACATGGACCCATTCTCAAGGTACACAGATGTGGAGCTAAAGGAATAGGTAGAGAAACTTCCTGGACAACTAAATTACCAACTTAAATTACCAACTTAAAGAAGCAGGATCTAACTTCAGTGTTGGTGAGAGGCAGTTAGTGTGTTTGGCTCGTGCTTTGGTCCAGAAAAGCAAGGTCATTATCATGGATGAAGCCACCGCTAATGTGGATTTCAAGACTGATCGTCTGATCCAGGAAGTGATTCGTGCTAAGTTTAAGGATTCCACAGTGCTAACCATTGCTCATCGACTGAACACGATCATGGACTATGATAAGGTGCTGGTTCTTAATGGTGGACGAGTGGTGGAGTTTGACAAACCTGAGGTGTTGATAAGAAACGGTGGACTGTTTGCTGAACTGGTGAAACATGCCAATCAAACCAGAAATGAAACTGTCTGAATCAGTCGGTTGAATTTGCCAATGCTATCTTTTACTTGGCATCAGTACAAGCCTTAATTGTCTTTGATTTATTTGTATACTGAATAAAGCCTATAATATAACACATGCTCGCATTATAGTTTCAGGGTACAGATGAACGGAATCTACCGCTGAATTTGACCCAAATTAAATGCTGGCTATCAGATTGAAAAAAAAAACGCAATGGAAACAAGCTATTGGCATGTCTGCATTGAGGCCATTGTCAAAAACAGTGGTGTTAAAACTCATGTTTTGCTAGATAAATTCTCAATCTGTCAAATGTCTTGTATTTATTCTGAGGGCAAAAATTAGACTATATTAACGTGTTAAACAACAATCCGAAAACACCGATTTAGCTGTTTGCATTGATCATGAAATTTGTTTTTATGAAACTGTTGAAAGAATGAAGTTACTGTCGTTCCCTAAGTTACGATCTCCTGCCATGTCAGAAAACTGCGTTACAACGCTGACCCGAGGAGCGATCAGTTGAAAGCTTGCTGTGATATTCTCTCCTGTACTCCGAGTAGAGTAGTTTAGTCTTTCGAACTTCGACGCTTGTTCGGTAACTTTTACCGCGGTAACTAACTGTAGCTTTTTTCTTCCAGGATTCCACTTGGCAGGAGACATTTAGATCCTTATTAAATTGAACTTCTCTAAATTAAAGCCATTCGAAACGGCATGTTTAGCTGATGCCTTGTCTGCGATTGACAGCTGTGGTATTGTTAGCCTGTGAAATTATTTGAACAATTCTAACAAAGTTTGTGATTGGCTTATTTTAGCTTGCGTTATGAGAGTGCAGATGAACGCTAACGCTCCTTTTACTGGTTTTCAAAACAAATGTTTATTTTATGTACACTGAGATTTACACATGAAAAAAAAGCCTGCGTAAAATACACAAACAACCAATCAGAAAAGCGAACGACTGTGAAAATACATCGTTTGTCAATCAGAGACACGAACGATAGTACTTCAAGGCGGAGGCAACAGCTGTAAAAACAAAATGGGAGAAGAAGTACCATGATTTGCTGTCCTTGATGGAACAAACGATGACTTCACAAATAAGCAAGAAAAAAACGCGAGAGCAAAGACGTAAGCCTGGTAAAAACCTCTCTTCAAGGGAATGTTGAAGAAATATCTGCTATTCAACTTAACGAATTGCAGAGCGCGTTCGTAAGTTTTCAATCTTCAAAATTGTAAGCGTCTGCGATGTCATTTATAGATTGAATTTAAAAAATATTAATTATCTCTGTCTCTCTTTTAAAAGTAAAGTCTCTCCGTCGGCAAATTAAAAGATTAATCATAAAATTACAATTTCCTCGATTGTGATTGGTTTAAAAAAGTCCTATTTTTCACTAATTCAGTTGTCAAGTTCTTATTGGAAAGTTTGTTATCGGACAGTT
>OMLO01005874.1_pt1 | contig 10317 bp, 9 predicted proteins | sample 1674811 | NCBI WGS metagenome assembly OMLO01 (sample SAMN06265003, study PRJEB25207) | coral metagenome | isolation source: Coral host | place: Mexico:La Bocana,Puerto Morelos, Mexico | collected 2008-11-13
GTGCAGCACTTGGTGACTTTTTGAATGCTAGCCGGGGCGCGAAATGTTGAATTTTCAATAGAAAATTCTCGTGATGAGCTCGACAAGTAATCTCGCTTGGTTGCGGACTGACGCTTTCAAGGTCGGATCATTTTCGGATCGTTCCCGCATTAAGCGATGCATTCCACAAGTTTTCGGGCATTTTCTTTCAAATCCTGCAATGTCATTTTTCGTGGCAGGCGCAGTATTTGGTGAGGTTGGAGGGGGACACCTGTTGCTCCGCGTATTGTAAATGACGTTTCATTCGCGACGAGGATTAAGCAGTCGAGTCATTTTGCGTGGCAGGCGCAATATTTGTTCAAGTTCAAGTGTGACTTTTCGTGGCAGGTGCAGCACTTGGTGAAGCTCAAGTGTCACTTTTCGTGTCAGGTGCAGCACTTGGTGAAGTTCAAGTGTCACTTTTCCTGGCAGGTGCAGCACTTGGTGAATTTCAAGTGTCACTTTTGGTGGCAGGTGCAGCACTTGGTGAAGTTCAAGTGTCAATTTTTGTGGCAGGTGCAGCACTTGGCGAGGTTCAAGTGTCACTTTTCATGGCAGGTGCAGCACTTGGTGACTTTTTGAATGCTGGGGCGCGAAATGTTGTATTTTTCAATAGAAAATGCTCGTGGTGAGCTCGACAAGTAACCTCGCTTGCGAGGCGGGTTGCGGACTGACGGTTTCACGGTCGGATCATGGTCGGATCATTCTCGGATGGTGCCCGCATTGGAATTAACGTTCCACCTGTTTTTTGACATTTTCTTTGCAATTTTGCCGTGTCATTTTTCGTGGCAGGCGCAGCATTTGGTGAGGTTGAAGGGTGACACCTGTTGCTCCGCGCATTGTAAATGACGCTTCATATATGTGACGATGATGAAGCACGCGGGTCTTTCTGCGTGGCAGGCGCAGTATTTGGTGAAGTTGTCTGTTGCTGTGTGCATTGTAAATGACGTTTCATATGTGACGACGATGAAGCATGCGAGTCTTTCTGCGTGGCAGGGGCGGTATATTTGGTGAGGTTGGATCGTGACACCTGTTGCTGTTGCTCCGCGCATTGTAACGGAGTAGTACTGGAGTATAGTACTTTGTGGTACAGGCAGTAGTTTGTAGTACAGATTCACAGTAGTACTGGCGTGGTACGAGGTCGTACTGGAGTAGTACTTTGTACAGTAGTACGGAGTAGTACTGGAGTAGTACTTTTCAGTACAGAGTAGTAGAGTAGTACTTTGTAGTACAAAGCAGTACTTTGTAGCACAGAGTAGTACTGGAGTAGCACTTTGTAATACAGAGTAGTACTGGAGTAGTTCTTTGCAATACAGAGTAGTACTGGAGTAGTACTTTGTAATACAGAGTAGTACTGGAATCATACTTTGTAGTACAGAATAGTACTGGAGTAGCACTTTTCAGTACGGTACTGTTAGGTGCGTAGGAAGAGTCGCATGTCGTTGCGGCCTGTGACCTGCGACAGTTAATCAGAGACTTTAGCATCATCTACAACTTGCTTTTACATGGAGTTGCCTGATTCTGATGCGACAAAGCCAACAGATGCCAACTTTGTTCTCATCATCAGAAAAACGGTTCAATGAATCAAGGTTGTCACAAACAATTCTATAGGCACATGTTCTTCTGAATTATATTTTTTTATTCCTTTGAAACTTCCGCCACCGCCTCATGCGGCTATATGTTATCACATCCCTGGACGGCTTGGAATGGAAAAGGTTGGGTCAGACAGCTGAGGGTAAATTTCGGTTACGCAGGCTATTTGATTGAATTCTGTTGCAGATGGCTACATCATCTTCATTTCCATAAATTCACCGGAAACCTTTGGTGCAAAGAAAACAAAGCACTTAGTTTGAGCAGAAAATGATATCAGGGCGCATTAAACAATTGAGAAGAACTTCATGTCGACATTTTTTACCCATGGCTATCATAGTTTCACTGATGCAAAGTAGGGGTGAATTCCATGGCGAAAGAAACGCTGCAGCACCACAACCAAAGTGTTTTCCAAATGGATTTCTATACATTTCATATTGAAATTTTAAGGATTTTCATTGTGGACTCTGTCAAACCACTGAGGCTTGGTGAGTCGTATGTTCCCAGATGTGTCACGCATTCGTCGGCTGAGTGCTGAGCAGGAGCTAGTGATTCGGAGTGGCCGTTTGGTTTTGCTTCAAATGCGCCGAGTAGCTGACTCCCAACGCATGCTCTTGAAACCAGCGTGATGGAGGGATGGCTCAGATACCTTTTAGGTGCACTTTTGAGGTTGAAAGCCACAATACTAAGATTTTTCATTGTTTTGGACAAAGCCCAAGATTCGCCAGATAAGCCACGCTTCGCTATTGCTCCAAAAAATGGCAGCTTTTGTTGTGCAGTCAAGCCGTGCAAATTAGCAGAATTAGTTTTCAATTGGTTGTGTTGCATCGTTATTTGTTGGGGTTCAATTTTTTGTTAAATTTTTGAATAGCAAAATTTCCACTAATTCCCGGGTCCCGAGCGAGGGGGTCCAAACCCTGTTTTCGGGCCGTCAACCAGTCGTTTTATTTATATTTTGTTATATTATTTTGCAACTTATCTTTGCATAATCTGATGCTATTTAGATATTATTTAGAAATCCAATAGTGCCACTATTTAATAGATATTTTAGCTTTTATATTCTTAAAGGATATTAAAATAAAAAAAATATCTAATAAATCTATTATTTTTTATTTTCGATAATAATAATTTATTATATTAAATATTATATTTTTATATTTTATATATAATATTATATATTTTATTAATTAATATTATTTAAATTATATAAAAAAATATATAATATATTTTTAAATTTATTATTTATTATTTAATAACTAATATATGGATTCCCGACCCCGGGTGTAAAGACGAACTAAGGTTTTTTCGTATAGTTTTGGTTCAAGCTCTGATGGCTCACACTCCTTGCAGGGAGTGTTCGGGTAAATTCGGGGCAGGACCGTTGTGTGAAGTGTGTGGAGCCCTCTATCGGATCAGGTCGTATCTCCTGTCTCCTAGGTGTCCTGGTGCACTTTGGGAGATTGTCAGTGAGAGACTTACTGATCTGCATAGGAGGGTTCTCGAGGAAGCTGAGGAATACTGGGCGAAAACAAGTGCCGCGGAGGCACCAGACACTTCTCGGCATACACAGGCTGGCTTGGCTCCTTTGGCATCGGGAGCTAGGTCGGCCGGTGTGCATAGCCCTGAAGAGTCGAAACGGCCTGAATCTCCTGGGGCATCGGGAGGATTGAAGGCTAAGGCAAAGACCTCTGAACCGGAAGAAGAGTCAGAGTCGTCCGAAGAACCTAGTGCTCCAGAAGAAGACGAAGAAGCCGATTACGAACGTCCAAGGTCTCCTACTCCTGTCCCTCCCCGAAAATTATCAAGATCTCAAGGAAGGTCTCACGAACGCCACAAGAAAAGTTCCAGGCGAACCCCTTCTCCACCTCCTGAACCTCCTCGGCATTGGTCTGGTCATCAAAGGGAACGAAAACGCCGCCGAGAGAACAGCCCTCACCCGGACGACACTGGGGAGAGGGTGAGAGAAGTTCAACGAGCTAAGCGGGAGAGAGACAGAGCAAGGCCTCGATCTCCTACTCGTAGTCCTGTGGCTCGGGACTCAGGCCGGAGAAGGACTGAGCCGCAAAGATCCGGGAGGAGTCGAGAGGATAGGAGCCCTCATCGCAGAAAGAAAAAGAAAAACAAAGGGAAAGCAAAGAGAGAACGGAACCGTCAGTTCTGGAAGGGATCAGGGAAAGGAAAACAAAAAGGTCGAAACTAAGGTAAGTTGCCTGTATGCCTCCTAAAGTTGGGAGAGCAGCCAAAGCCAAAGCTAAAGCAAAGGGAGGGGCCAAGGCGAAAGCTAAACCTAAGGCTGGTCCAAAGGCTCTCCCAAAGGCCAAAGCTAAGGCCAAAGCGAAAGCCAGGGCATTGGCTAAAGCAGCTGTACGTCGAGCAGCTCTACGGGTAGGTAGAAGACCAGCCGCTGCCGTAGAGACTGAAGACCACAACCCTGAGTATCGTTTCAACGAAGGGAAGCAAGTGATTAGCGAACTGGTGGGTCCCTTTGCTTGGACTCCTGACCTGTTGGTCAGCTTTGAAGGGAGTTACTGGGGTGCTCCTTGTAAGTTTGCGGGATTAGTCAAATCCTACGGCCGGGAGGGTGAAGTTCAAGAACTGGTCATTCTCCTGACAGGTACGACGTCTGAGCGACTTCAAGCCTGGGGATCAAAGCAAAAGGACAAGAGGTTTCGGGTTCACCTTTGTTCAAACAAGTGCAGTGGTGAACGTATCGCTGACGACCTTGGTCACGGGCACCTGGTTCAGAAGATACCTCCTGACCTTGAGGAGCCATGGATGAAATCACTGGAGGGAGGCGACGAACTCCCCGATCTTCGTCATGCCCTGGGAGTAGGCCCCGAGGAAGAGAGCAAATCCCTCGGAAGCAGTGGGAGTCCATCCAGAGACAAAAAGCACAAGAAGAAGAAGGACAGGAGGAAGAAGAAAGAGATCAAGAAAGACAAGAAAGACGAAAGAAAAGGGAAAGAGAAGTCGGCGCCAGATTTAGAAAGAAAGAAAAGGAGGCGGGAAGGCAGCAGCGAAAGCAGAGTCAAGGTCTTGGCCCAAAAGGACCTGGCTGCAGTGTTTGGCCACACAGGCCTAGACCCGTCTCCTTCGTTACGGAAGAAAATTCGAAGAAAGGTAAGGCGAGCCACGCAGAAGGGCAAGAAGAAAAGCTCAAGTTCAACGTCCTCGTCCAAGAGCAGCAGCTTGGAGAGCGAGAACCACCTGTTCAACGAAACGAAGAAGGTGAAGCTAATCGCTCGAAAAGCACCGGGAGCTCTGGCAGCTCAGGCCATCGACGAGATGAAGGAGTCTCTCCTGACCGCATCAGGCCAGATGTGGGGCCAAGAGTTGACGGCGGGGGGGGCCGACTACCGTGTGAGTCAGCGGATAGAGTAGGCCCCCCTGGAGTTGGACATGGTGGCGTCATCAGCAGAGCGGAAGGAAGCCGTGCAAGAGTCCCAGACCGAATGGAAGCTAAGGCAACAGAGCAGCAAGGGCGAAGACCGCGACCCCCATGGCAAGGGGAAGAAAGGAGAATGGAAAGGCGGAAAGGGAAAAGGATCCTGGAACGATGGGAAGGACGATTGGAGAAAGAAAGGAGACGAGAAGGGGAAAGAGGACGACAGAAGAGACAAGAGAAAAGAAAAGAAATGACGGGGGTAGCAGAGGATGGCACCCCTGACCCCTCCTTAGATGGGGAGGTTTGGACTCCTAGTGACGGGGAGTCCTTTGGAGCAAGTGAAGAGACTAGGTTAATCGGATCGGATATGATGCCATTAGATGCCAAACTACAGAAAGAAGATGCCAGTGTATCACCGGGAGATATAGCAAGGGCTGTAACTCCTGTTCATGTATCACTACACTACGAAGGCGAAAGCCACGAGGGGAAAGATAGGTCTCCTCCTGGTGGGGAGGCTGATTCAAAGGGCAATTTGCCCGCACAGGAAAGTAAGCCTAGCACCGAATCTGGAGGTCTTCCTTTGGTCTCCTGGTTAGAGCAGGTTAGTGATGCCTGGGCTATGACGACTGTGGTTAAAGCAGTGGAGGATTGCAAGGCCCAGCCCACGGGCAAAGGAAAAGGAATTTTCCCATTGCCGACGGCCCCGCATCAATTGCTCTACGGGAAGACAAAGGAGAGCAAGACCGATCCTTTGGTATGCAACATGTGCCGGGCTCTCAATTCGATGTATGGGTGCGAAGTGGACCCATCACATACCGTTCTGTGCCGGGCTCAAAGTCGGGTTATGGCACAACTTGAACGCCACGCCGAGACTGTCCGATCATTGCCAGAAAAAATAGAACCAGCGTCTTGGGGTAAGTTGTTTGCCGTGAAGGGTGTCGACTACAAGGGTGATGAAGTTCTTGTTGCTAAGACCACCTCTTGGGGTAACGTGTGTTCAGCACTGCCTCGAGAAGTCGCCCAGGTCAACTTAGAAGATGTCTGTACGGGGGGGGTGCATTATTATGTGCAACACTTTGACGACTTTGTTTTGGATGATGAAGATCTAGTGTTTACCAAACCCCCTCGGGTCATGGTGGCCCCGGAAGACTGGGAAGAGTTGGCCCAAGGGTTAGTGAAGGCTCAGGTCTGTTCCGTGTTGGGGGAGAGTGAACTTTTCCACATTAATGGTTCACCCCTTTTAAATGGCTTTTTTGGGGTTTCAAAACAGGAGTTCTCGGGCTCCTTTGAGGTTCATCGTTTAATAATGAACTTAATCCCTGCTAACAAGATTGTTCGGGGCATTCACGGGGATGTGGCAACATTGCCATCGTGGTCCTCCATGGGGCCATTGCTGTTGGATGTAGGTGACTCTCTTGTTATTTCAAGTGAAGATGTGAGATGTTTCTTTTATATTTTCAAGGTGCCAGTGTGTTGGAAAAAATTTATGGGTTTTAACCGGCCCCTCCCCAAGTCAATGCATCCTAAGGGAGGGCGAGACGAAACATATTACTTAGTTTCGAACGTGTTGCCAATGGGGTTTAAAAATAGTGTATCCATAGCGCAGCATGTACATCGGAACATAATACGATGGTCGGGGAGGAGGGCAGATTGCAGCCCTGGGGGCAACAATGAGATCCGGAAGGATCGTGCCTTCCCCTCCTCCCAGAACGTGTTTCGAGTCTACCTTGATAATTTTGATCAACTGGAAAAATTAGACCATCGCACAGCAGAGCTCCTGGAAGGCACCACGAGCGCAGATACTTTGGCACTCAGGGCTGAGTATGCTTATTGGGGCGTGCCTCGCCATCCGAAGAAATCTGTTAGCCGAGCACATACTGCAGAGGTGCAGGGAGCAATGCTTGATGGAAGACAAGGAATCGCCTATCCAAAGCCACAGAAGATGGGAAAGTATCTACAATTATGCCTGCTCCTTCTTAAGGTGGGGAAGTGTACGCAACGTCAGGCCCAAGTTGTAGGAGGAGGTTTGGTTTACATCAGCATGTTTCGAAGACCACTTCTGGGAGGTTTAAATGCCTTGTGGCAGTTTGTGGTGGCCTTTGAAGGTCTGCCTCCCGTGGTTCAGTTACCATTACCTCCTGTGGTGGCCCTAGAGCTGACTAGATTTTTAAGTCTGCTGCCACTAGCGATGATAAACTTTAGGTTGAAGATTGACCCCAAAGTGACAGCGTCTGATGCTTCCACCACTGGTGGGGGGGTATCACAGTCAGCACTTGCCTCACAGGGTATGGCGCAGCCGCAGCTTGCGGGACGGTTCGTGGGGACCTCCCAGGCCCTGAGTGCCTCAGCGAGGTCCTCACAATAGGACTCTTCGACGGAATAGGGGCGCTCAGGGTATCAGTAGATGCCCTGGGCTTGGAATCAATAGGCCACGTGCGCGTGGAATGCTCGGCATCCGCCCAGCGTGTGGTGGAATCTCATTTTGCCGATGCTGTCATAGTATCAGACGTTTGTCAAGTGGATGAGGCTATGGTCCAGCAATGGGCCTGCCGCTTCTCTCAGGCGGCGTTGGTTATTATAGGTGCAGGCCCACCCTGCCAGGGTGTCAGTGGCCTAAATTCGGAAAGAAAAGGGGCATTGCGTGACGCTAGAAGCAGTCTCTATGTCCACGTACCACGTATTCGGGAGTTGGTAAAAAGAGCCTTTCCATGGGCAATGGTCCACTCCTTGATGGAATCCGTGGCATCAATGGATGAGTCAGATCGACAAGTGATGTCTCAGGCAGAAGGGACGTGTCCGTGGAAGATTTGTGCTAGTGGAGTTTCCCTGGCTCGACGCCCAAGATTATATTGGATTAGTTGGGAGTTGCAAGAGGGTGTCGGAGTCATCCTGCGGGAGCCCCCTAGGGCTCCTGTGACTGGTCTGAGTGTGGTGAAGTTGAGCTAGAAGCAAAATTGGTGGAGGAGGTTTATATATCTCCTGGATGGAAGAGGGCCTCGCAGAGCAGGTTGCCTACATTCACCACGTCACGACCGGGACCCCGGCCGGCAGGTCTTCACCAATGTGAGGATCATGAACGCCGGAGGTGGGAGGAGGATTACTTCAGATTCCCTCCTTACCAGTACCGAGATGAGTTCGGACTGGAAAACTCTTCGCACAGCTGGCGATATCCGAATGTCAGTGAGCGAGAGCTCATTATGGGATTCCCTCTTCACTACACTTCTAAGTGTTTCCCAAAGCATGATGCAGCAGGTGATCGATTCAACGATGAAAGGCTGACCCTGCTGGGCAACAGCTGGAATGTAACAGTAGTGGTTTGGCTGTTGGGACAGCTCTGTGGAAGGTTGGGGCTGTGTGCTACCCCCACTCCACAGGCCGCCGTAGCTCTGACAGCACCAGGTGGAAACCATCGTCTGCAGTCTTGGTTGATTCGTCCACCCCTACAGCAAAGAGTGGGGAAACCTTTGCCAGCCGACCATGCTGCGGAGGAATCTTTGGTCAAAAAACTCTGTGGTTTTATAAGTGTACGAGGCGAAGACTTGATGGTTGCTGGCGCTTCGGAACCGGTGCTCAAGTATCAGAGACTCAGAGCTACAATTCCGTCCCGCTTGTGGAGATGGCGAACAGTCTGCGGGTGGGCTTGGCGCTCTCCTGAACACATTAACGTTTTGGAATTGCGGGCTGCGCTGGCTTGTTTAAGATGGAGGGTTGAGAAGAGGCAGGTTTTTAATACCAAGTTCGTGCATCTGTTGGACAATATGGTTGTGCTAGATGCATTAGCACGCGGACGGAGTAGTTCCCGGAAGATGAGGCGAGCTCTGCTAAAGACGAATGCGTTACTCCTGGCGTCTGGGTGTCAAGTGGTATGGGCATATGTCCATACTTCAATAAACCCAGCCGACAAGCCAAGTCGGCGACCTGTGAAGAAAAAATGGGTAAAGTAGCCCGACACCTAGAAGGACGGACACGGGAGGATCGCATTCGAACCCGTCGAGCTCGTGGCACTCTTAAGGAACTCACTGTCCAACCGTCAACCAGAGCACGTTACAACAAAGCTTTAGATAAATTTGCCTCCTATCTCAAGAAAGAGCACATTGCCCTTCCTACAAACAAAGCGCATCTAGATTTGGTGGTGTCGGATTATCTGGAATTTTTGTGGGCCTCTGGAGAAGGCAAAGCTCTTGCATCCGATAGCTTAGCTGCTATCCAGGACAAACAACCGCAAGTCCGACACCAGCTTTTGGGAAGCTGGAGATTGCTCAAGACCTGGAGTATATCGGAACTCCCAAACCGAGCACCTCCGTTGCCCGAGCCCGCTCTACATTGCATGGTAGGTTATGCTTTGTTCAAGGGTTGGCCGCAGTTCGCTCTATCATTACTTACTGCCTATTATGGAATGCTTCGTACCGGTGAGGTTCTCAGCTTGTCTCCCACTAATGTCACTTCAGGAAATCCTTTTCGACCTGTAGTAATATCACTAGGTCTAACCAAGGGAGGCAAGCGCACTGGTGCTGCCGAAAGCATCACTTTGGGCATTGAAGATGTCACACGCCGGTGGCACCAGCTCACCCATGCTAAAAAGTCTCCACATCGCCTGTGTCCAGCAGCTCATATCTGGCGAGGCCTTTTCTCCACCACCTTGGAAGCTTGTGGATTTGCTAGTTTTGGTTTCAGACCTTACAGTCTGAGACGAGGAGGTGCAACCTTTTGGTTCCATCAACATGGATCCTTTGACAGGTTGATGGTGGATGGTAGGTGGCAGTCACTTAAGATAGCCAGAACTTACGTCAATGAAGGTTTGGCTCTGTTGGCAGAAACAACTTTGCCGTGGACTGCAACCAGTAAAAGCTATTTAGGCTTTTATCATCGATGTAAACTTAAGTCCTTGCCAAAACTTGAGCTACCTGGTCGGTAGGGCAGGGGGACTTGGGGAACAAATCAAATTTCGCCTGGAAATTTCAAAAATAAGTGGATATGGATATTGGTTAGCTTGGCGTGGCAGGCGACCCAATCTATCCAGGGGCTTTGGCTGGTGCTTACCTTGGCTTGGCAGGGAAGTACTGGGGGCACCCAAAGAAGGTCAAGAATTGACCATAGAAATTTCCAAGGCGATTCTGCAGCAAAGCTGAATCAGTGACAAACTCTGGTCTTGCAATCCGCAAAAAAGAAGCGTCGTGAGTCTTTATATATATAAATAAAAAATATATATATATTAATTAATTAATAATAAATAATAATAATAAATTAATAATAAAAAATAAATTATTCGATAATAATAATTAATTAATAATAAAAAAATAATAAAATAAAAATATAATAATTTC
>OMLO01005875.1_pt1 | contig 10316 bp, 9 predicted proteins | sample 1674811 | NCBI WGS metagenome assembly OMLO01 (sample SAMN06265003, study PRJEB25207) | coral metagenome | isolation source: Coral host | place: Mexico:La Bocana,Puerto Morelos, Mexico | collected 2008-11-13
GCCTTTTCTATAAAATATTCAAAAGCGCATCACAACAGTAATTAATAACTAAAATTTACAAATCTTTCTGTCAAATTCTGTCAAAATAATATTTACATTAAATGGGTAAAAGATAATTACAAATAAGACATAGATATGCTAAGATATCTGAAATGATTCCTTAAATAAAAATGTCTTAATTAATTAAAGTCTTAAAAGATTCTAAGTTCGTTGCTACACGCGCGGACCTTGGCAGCTTATTCAATAGAAAAGGAGCAGCTGCCTGGAAAGCTCTGTCTCCCAATGTTTTCTTGGCTTTCACACTTGGTCTTTCCAGCAAACGACCATTGTCGTTGCACCTCAAATGGTAGGACGAAGGCTGTTGAATCTTAATTAAATCTGAAAGGTACTTAGGTGATAGGCCATGCAAAATTTTAAAAGTTAACAAGAGTATCTTATAATGTATCCTGGCACGCACTGGTAACCAATGTAATTCTGCGAGTAGAGGTGTTATATGACAGAACTTGTGTGCACGATATATAAGTCTTGCACTCGCATTCATAACACGTTGTAGTTTATATGAAAGCAAAATGCATACACAATGTACTGTGGAAATAGTACCCGCAAAGTGAAACCCAATATTGTCAATATGTTATTTCTGATTCTGACCAATAAAGGATGATGGTACATTTACAATTTTTATCTACTGTGCAATCATTTTGACATTTCCTGCATACCTTAGTTATGTTCCAAAGAAAGAATTCTTTTGGTTCTTCTCCTGTAGAGTCCAACACCTCAAACTCAGGTCCAAAATCACAGAATGCCCAGCTGAACACTCCATGTACACCTGCACTGATAAACTACATAGAAATAAAATCAGTCATTTTTCACCTGATACATTTACAGGCTTCCAGCTTGGTGCATGTTGTTCAACCTATCTAGGATAATCTGTTATCTGACTGTTGGCTAACTCTTAAATCTTACTGGATTACCTAGGGGGAGGGGCACACAACTGTGCAATAGCATACTATCAAGGGGGGAGTTTTCCTGGTCGCTTCATGCCACATAGAAACTGGCGATAAGTACCCACCTCCTGGTCTCTTGGCTGGTATTAAAATGGGAGAACATTGGGAAAATAATGAAAGAACCAATCAGGTGGGAGGTTTTCCAATAGAACACTTATAGAGTGTCTATGATGTGGTTCAATTTTTACCTCTACTTCTTCAATCCATTTTTTTTTCACTTTTTGGGAGGTTCTTGAAAAAGAATAATAGGCACAACCACCCACCTACCCTCCTGATTGTACACTTGTTGGCAATGAAGTCACCTTCTATAGCATGACATTGTAAAAGCCACTGTTCTGCTTACATTGCTTATAAAAATCGCTGACATATACCTAGCTAAAATAACAATAAAGTATTGAAAGCTGTTTCAAAACCTCAAGTAATGGCAAATATAAATAACATTTACCTTAATTGGTGGCTTCTGTGACCTGCAAAATGTATTTACTGCCAGTTGAAAGCTGAGTGGAGCCTCTGTAAGAATCACACACTAAAGACGAGAATATCCAAATTTGTACACAAATTAGATGAAAACAACCCTTATGATAGGGGGGGCACTTGTATCCTACAGGCGATTTACTGATCTAGTTTTATTAGAAACTTCATAGTGTGTAACCTGACTATGTTGCTCTTCTTGATTTCAGCTGGTGCATATAATTGACGGTAAAATTAATTCTTGCTCATGAGTTTGGCCTGGGAAAATTCTTAACTTGAAAGATGCACAGGCTGTTACAGTGTAATAATAATGACATTCCCTCTTAGGGTCTCCAGCACAAAAAGATGAAAAGAATCCAGCCAGCCAATCTGACTGTTGGGAAGGTTACCTGATAGTGAGTTAAGAACTCAAAGTTTCCATCACTTATTGAAGAGGTTGAGGTCTGAATGTTCACATATGGATTCAGCTCAGCTAGCTGTGAAGCACTAGCCTCAGCTCTGAAGAAACACAATTTTAGAGGATAAATAATTTTGAAAATATGCATCATTATATTGCAAATTATTGTTTTTTTGGATATGCTATTGAAATAATTCCAAAATATGAACTTTAGGTTAATTATAAAATATCTGATTGCTGTTCTCCTAAACAAATTCTAGTAACAAAGGTAAGCTCTACATTCTGGCCAGGTATAGCAGGCTTCACATTGCATGTTTGGCTAATAGATATACTATGAGTAGTAAACATAAGAATTATTATAAATATTTGTAATAATGAGTTGATAATAAAAATACCTGTTTTTCTTGTCCCTAACATCTTTTTCTCGCAAGAAAAACTGACTTCCCAGATCATGATAAGAGGCAATCTTGGTGTCATGCAGTGTTAAAGACTATTGAATAAATTAGATAAATATGGTAAATGAGAACCCTACTGTATATCACACATGCCCACTGGATGCAGAGAATTCTGAATAACCTTTTCATTACACTTGTCCACTGCATGGTAGGAGAAAGCATTTGAACCAGGAGCCTGGAATTATTGTTCTTAATGATAATATGTGCCTTCTGTTCAATAACTTGGCAATTCTATAACCTCATCCTGCTAATTAAACAAGTTCTTTTTATCTAATATAAAATTAAATGAAGTATTTTACAATGTACCTTAATTCCAGCCAGGACAACATTTTTGGCTGAAAATAAATTGAACAAATTCGATTTAAATTAGTAATCATTCATGTAAACAGCTGGCATTGGCAGCTTGGGCAAATATGGGAATCCATATTCTTGTGCAGTCATCCTTGGAAGCTGGTTGCAGTATACCAGCAAACAGACCACAGCTTAATACCGGCACAGAGATGGGAGTTTTATTATGGAGATCCAGGAATTATGAAAAAGACCTGATCATATCTGAAGATCATAAGATTTATTGGACATTTAGAAGACTTAGGAAAAATTTTAAGATCAAGGATATGTTTGCATGAACGTTTCTTTACTTGTATTGGGACAGGTTCCTATAGTTTCTTGCTTGTCAGTTAAGGCTGTAAGGGCAGGAGAAAGGATGAGGTCTTACCTAAGTGTCTTACCTATTTCTATTCCCAATCCGCCAAGCCCACTAAGAAACACTTTAGATTGTGCCATTTTGATCATTGCTCCATCACCAAGCATATATCGTTGACGACTGATTAAATAAACACAGTTAAGTTATAATGATTAATGATATACTTAAAACTGCAACAGACTATGATTTTTAAGGATGAAAGCAGACAAGAAGCATTAGGTGGTCATAATCTTACAGTGTGTGCCAAGCTGCCTAAACATGCACAACCCTCCCAAGAATCTAGATTCTCCACAGCCCCTGCTTCCTTGGTGAAGAACTCTGATTGTTTTGTTGTTCTGACTGTGATGTTCTGACTGCCTGTTTTGGTCTAGATTGTATATAAGACTGGAAACTATCAAGTGGAAATGTCCTAGCTGGTTTTCAAGGGACTAATTGGCATGTCCAAACCTTCTAAAATATATACTAATCTACATGTATGCTACTGAAAACTGGAAATGGATACTTATATATGCCACGTTTATTTGATGATATCTTAGTGAATAAGAGTTTTCATCAGCAAGTAATGGTATGGGTACAAAGATTAAAGTAAACTTAGTTGGCTAAAGATGGAGAACTACATATAGCTGGTGGCTTTGGTTGGCTTCTGGCCCTTTATGACACATATTGCAAACATTACAAATATTCTCAGAACAAGTGGTTTTCATAGGTGGGCAAACCTTCCTGAACTGCATCATCTTCTTTGTAAGAAGAAAAATGCAGTTCTAAGATTATCAAACCCGCAAGGCAAAGTCACTCTCACAGTCAGTTACTTTTCCCAGCGCCCCATCTTTATGAAATCCCTAACTGAGCATAAATGACGATTTATAAGTTCTTTTATCTCACCTGTACAAAGAGTCATCAATCGCAATACTTGAAGTGTTCTCCATTTTGTGATGCAAACAGAATATATTTCCACAAAATGAAACACTGTGGTGTCAATGAGATTCACTATTCAAAGAGAAATACATGTAAATGTAAGACCACTGGTTAAAGTCTTAACTCTCAAACACACCTATCCCCTAACCTCCCCATATTTTTAGTTGTTAATCAATCAATCAATCAATCAATCAATCAACCAATCAATCAATCCATCAGTCAGTCAGTCAGTCAGTTAATCAAACAAACAAACAAATGTTTTTTTTGTAATGCAGTTAAATCTTAAATTCAGTGCATTCTAATGAAGTGTGAATGATCACAATATAAATATTGTCATTTTGGTTCACAACTGAGTGCAAGCTGCATGGGTCTAGTGGTACTGTCATGTCAGCTAACAATCTGCTTCTCTCATATAATTTTGCTTTATTTCTTGAGAAAAGTGCTCGAATAAAATGGAAATTTTTATTGAAAATTTTAATTGGTCAGTCAATCCAGAGCCCAAAACACTAACCATTAGACCAATGCACAAGCATTTAGACAAAACTAATTATAAAAGAGAAATGGTTATTAGACATTTTATGGAATATTTTTTATTTTAAGCTTGATGAAAAGCCAAAGCCAAACTGGCTCAAAGTTCCTGGCCTTTAACTATGTCCAGGTTTTATACCACCAAGCTGGTAAGAGTCTTGCTTTTTCTCTTATATGGGCTGCTGGCCAATTTTTGTGAGGTTGTCCCAACAACTATTTGCCAAGGTCAGGCATTGCAATAGTGGAGTGTCTCACCCAAGAAAACAACACAGTGACCCCACAGGCTTGATATGGAGTCCAGCACACTACTTATTAGACCAATGTAAGTTGTCTCCAGGTATTTCATACATAATCTGGCAATATGGAGACCTAATGTTTAGCTGGGTGTGATGGAATCCGTCCAGGTGGGAATCCTGGCTGGGCCAAAGCACCTTATTCTTAGGCGAGACACAACTAAGTGAATGGGTGACAATGAGTTTAATCTTGGGGTAACTCTAACATTGCCATGAACTGTGGCGTTCCATTCTGGGAACAGCAGAAATATATTACTTGCACACTTTTGATCTCATTTTGGACAAATGTCAAACAAGAAATTTTTCAATATTTTGCTGAAACATATCTTAAGAAAATTGATGCCTATAAAACAAAATAAAATGTTTGTTTAACTGCAGTGCACCCTCAAAGATTTTTTGGAAGCACAAACATTTTGATAGTTTTATTTTCAGACACAAAAATTACACAAAAAATGGTTGAGACTTTTGTCTAATGTATTCCCTGTTATTAATTGCAATGCAAACAATGTTGAATACCAGCCTGGTAGCCCGTTTTGATCCCATGTCCCCCTCAACCAAATACATGGACTTTACCTGGCCTTTCTCCATAATGTCCTCACAATAATGATATTAACCATTACAAGTTTAAAGAACATACATCAATTAACATTGTAGTCTATTTAAAAACGCATCGATAATAACGCTTTTCGAGGAAGAAAATTGCCTTTTTCATTGGCAACGTGCACACTGTAGAACCCGCTTGCGTTACTTTCAGTGTTATGAGCAATAGTATGCGAGCAACAGCAGGTAAACCCCAGTCACATTCATTTTGGTAAATAACTATATCAAATACGAGGGTCGAAAGGATCAAAACTGTTGAAACATTTAGGGTATATTACCAGCGAAGTATTTACAGAGAACCGTGCTGTTGTCACAGACAGTTGATGTAAAAAGCTGTAAGCTTTATAGAATATAAGCTCAGCACAAGAGCCGGAAGCTACGAAAGGAGCAGGGTGTTTGAACTTGAACTTCCAATTTTGCACATAACCAAAACACACAGTACGGAAATAAATCAGACCTATACCTTAACATACCTGATAACCAATTTGATCAGGAAGTGCAGTTCCAAATAACTCGCAGAAAGGGAAGGAAAACAAGGCCACATTGGTTTCCGAAAATTGTTTGGGTGAGCCGGCAAATCTGTTAAGTGCCTGAGAGGGACTCGGGCGGGGACTCGTCAGTCCCAGATCCCTACAATATGCCCGGACCCGGTCCCTCAACTTTGCCCTGTACCCCTGTGCTAAAATGTCCAACAGCACCTCATATCTCCAGAAGAAGGTATTGATAACGTCACTCCCTATACAAAAACCAAAGGAAAAATGCTGGAAAAATACGCCTTAAAAGCACCCTCTTATACTACTGGTTGAAACAAAACTAACGAACAGAAACAAAGCACGATAAACAAACTCAGTTCGTAACGGACCATGCAAAAATTACAAGGCAAACAGAAAAAAACAGCAAGAAAAATCATTTCATATTAAAGAGTTTAATCGTTGTACATGAACTAGCAAATTTCGTTTCAAATAAAGTCTTGTTGTAAATTTATTTGTGTTTTATGGCAGTTTGTCGCAGACGTCAGCTGTCCAAATTGGCTTCTCGCATCTCTGAACCGTTTGTGAAACGCCTTCAACGACACCCATTGCAAAAGCATACTACCTAAATTTAATTTATTTCTGCAGAAAATACACCATATTTACTAAATTTTACGAATTTATGCTCCAAAAAGTGTAAAATTTGCTAATTATGCCGTGTCAGTGCTCGTTAAAAAATTACAAAAAAAACTGAAAAACAGAAAAACTGACCGTACGGGACGAAATATTGGAACAGAAAAACTGACCGTGCCTGACGAAATATTGGAAATACAAAAGTTCAATCCAACCGCACGGTCAGTTTTTCTGTTTTTCAGTTTTTTAAATCCAAAATTTTGCTGATCAGATCTACCAGGATCCGGTTCCTTTGCTTTGTCCGTTGGCCCTTTCCCAATTTTAAAGGCTTCATAAAAAATTATGTTTTTTCCTCCAATTATGCCAAACATTATGCTAGCACAATCCGCCATTTTTTAACGCTAGCGTTACAATGAAGGAGAGGAAGACCAGTAAAGATATTTTTTACGTTATCAAAATTGTATAAACACTCTTTTTTTATATACTAAGTTATTGCAGCAGAAATGTTATTAGCATCGAACCAAAAGCATCTCAAAGGGACATACTAGGCTGGGTCAGGGAAGGAGGAGAGATAGGGGGTGCGAAAAATTATACAGGGTTTCCTCCGCCTTTTATTCAAAACCCCGGAGTACCATTTTTGGCAGCATGTAAGCCCCTATCTCCTATCTTATATACAGCTATTTTGAGAATTAGTTAAACTTGAGTTAGCAAAAAGTCCAGCTGTTGTTGAATGTCTGGTATTGTAGGTGGTCTGTCTTGTAACAAATTATCAAAACAAATTATCAAAAAGTGTCATAAAAGTAGAGCATGCGGTATTTTCAGCTCTTGTTTCACCCGGCGGAGACTGGACAAGTGACAGCCGGAAGACGTTTGCGCTGTTTTATCATCTTTATTATCATTTTATATTGTTTTGCTCACCAACTATTATTTCTACTTTTAACTCATTAAATTGTAGTAAGAGAATAAAGAAATAAAAAATAAAAATAAATAAATAATCAGATAAATAAATAACAAATAAATAAATAAATAAATAAATAAATAGTGTAGTTTGTGACTGGCTACTCTACCCTACAAAGGTTGGCCTTCACAACTTCCTGTTGCTCTGTTTTCCTTTAACCTACGACACACAGGGATCGTACGTTTCAAAATGCTGTGAATTCAGTTTTGAGAGAAGTGTGCGCGTGATAGACTGCCTGACGGCCTTTGATTGTTACTACCGAAAGCAAAGCAGTAGTCCACTACCCTCTTAAAGAGCAGCAATCAAAATAATTTCGTCGCTACGGATTGAGCAGCTTCGGGCTCCAACAGATTCAGCCATTGACTTACTGCAATTTATGGAAGCAGAAAGTAAGAAGAAAGCAAAGTACATGGAGGGGTATCTAGAGTTGAAAGAAGCGTCGAAGGTAATCACATATCTTACTCTCCCCTCAATTAATCTATATTTGCTTGATTTATTCAAAGCTTAGCTAGTGCTGTTTTGTGTCTGATATCAGTGGCTAACATATTTGCCTGCCCGAAGTGTAAGATAAACAGCGGGCTATAATTAAAAAGCTCAGGTGGCATTTCATGCTCAAAAGCGTTTCTAATGATCAGTGATCTGCTTGCAATGTGTACATCAACGCAGTAATGGCACGGGCTTCGGCAGTGGAATGACATGTTGATTTTATTGATCATTATCGCTTAGTCGCCTGACCGGACAACAGTTCGGTGTGATACGCGAGTGTCCGACAACTATTGTGTACACTGATGGCTGTGGATGTTAGTCTAAAGTGAACTTGTCGCGAGAGGTATTTATTTGAAAACGAACTTTGCATTTTATTACGATGCAGAAGAAGGCATTTTCATTGTTTGAATCACGGTTTTCACATAGCTTTGGTCAATTAGGGCAAATATCTTTCTCAAATTACGTGTTTCGCCGCACCACGGTCGCCGCACGGTCTGCAAATATGCAAACAATGTGCTTATTTTTCTGATCACGGCAGGGTCCTTTCCCTTTTTCTCGTGAAAGGAAATACGTAGTAATGAATTCTTAGAAAGGAAGTTTGGAAGTTGATTGATTATGCGTTTCAGTAGGTGTATAGACAAAAGCTTGAGCTACACACACAAAAAATCCAATAAACATGCTAAATGTGCGGGTTCGTACCGCATGTACTAGGAAGCAATTTTGTACCGTAGTTAGCATTTCGTATAAATGTAGCGTAATACTTAGCAAAAAATAAGGCATATTATTTATTCAGTTCACTTGCCTGTACATGAAGCGACAAGCTGACAAGATGTCAGGGGTCAATATCGGATAAATCTTGACATCACCCCTCCCCCGCAGTATCCACCCTTTTGTCAGAGTGGAGACTGGACTTTCGGCAGCCTTCCCATCCGTTTCAGGCCGGTTTCAGCCGTGCGAGTGAGTCGTGGTGTGAACACTATATAGCGCGAAAGGCAGTTTGAAGTAACTAGATAAACATTGCCGCAACAGTGTAGTCTTCACGGACAGCTGTTGATCAAATTCGGAAGATACAGAAAAGGTTAGTGACAAGCACCTAATATAAAGAGAATTGCTCTCGGTAAGTCGCATCCTTCGATTCCGTCATCAAGATTTTGGGTTCATATCAGGCGCTAAGCTTATAATGAATTTGAATATGTTAACGATAATATATTGACAGGTAGTCTTTATTAAGAGTCTATTGAAGTTCTTTTAGCGTTTTCGTGTCTAAGAGATCAAAACATCTGTGCTCTGGGCTATGTGCATGCGTGCGAAACGGATGATCAAGAGGTTTTCAAAACCGGCAAACGTCTTCACCGCAATTGACAGCTTGCAGCTTACTGTATTGCCGACCTTCAGGTAATCTATTCATTGATCTGCACAACAAACGTGAGAAAGCCGTGAAAGTTTTCATTTTATTTGATTAATCGTCGAACCGACTTTGTTAGTTGAACCGTAAACAATAATTACAGACGACTTGCTGACTTAAGCCTCCACAGTGTATTTTCCACTTCCGAATATCTGCAGATATAATTGCCGGATTGAATTGCAAAGCTAAAGGTCGCAAGATCAAGATGCGATTCTTCCGGACAATGCAGAATACCGGTTCTTAAAGAGGTTTTTTGACTTGTATTAGCTTGACAATAGCAGCAATAGTGAATCGGACTGTTTTGTATTCACCTCACGTTGAAAATTAAAAGCGTGCAAGGCTGTGAGATTCCTCAGTGTGAAGGGAAAAATAACATTAGATTTTTGTGTTCACTTCCAACCAAATGCTTTCCTTAGTTTATGATGTTGACATGTTGACATGACAGACACATGAAATAGAAGCTTGCAGAAACTCAATGTAGGCAGTAGATTAAGTTAGCTTCATTTATGTGATCATGTGCATGTACATTGTGTAGAGACATATTTCATTTTGTGTAGTACAACTGAACTATGTAGCAAATTGATGAAAACTATTGAAAATACTGTACATGCAGTAGTGCACACTAAATTATTTAAATGACATTCATTTTTGATTTGCCAACCAAATTATAAGGAAAATGATATACATTATACATGTATTTCAATCTTGAAACTGGGGGAGTGAGAGTGTACCGAAAAAAAAAGATTAAAACAGAGATCAAAGGGAAAAGGTAATAACACCACTTTGTGACCAAAATTGATCTTCTCACCAAGTACGTGTGTATTATGCTTTCACACAACTATGAATGGATGCAAGAAGGCAGCTATCAGATTTTTCACATGTTCAAGTGGAGAGTTGTCTTTCAATAAGATACCTTGGAAATAATTAACAATTGGTTCATGCTTTAGCGTGCACTATCGAGTTATGGAGCACGCGGGAAGTTTGGAGAGCACGTAAGA
>OMLO01005876.1_pt1 | contig 10316 bp, 9 predicted proteins | sample 1674811 | NCBI WGS metagenome assembly OMLO01 (sample SAMN06265003, study PRJEB25207) | coral metagenome | isolation source: Coral host | place: Mexico:La Bocana,Puerto Morelos, Mexico | collected 2008-11-13
TTTTTTTCGAAAAGAAATAAACGCTAGAACTTAAAATTATGATTTTTGAAAACAGTTCACCAAAGGGTATCTTGAGGCGAATTATGAACAATGTGTCAAAATAGTCGCTGTCGCAAGATTCTCAATGCTCTCAGGCAGGAGCTCTTAATTCGTTCTCTACTTGCCATGAGCGATATGTTCAGTAAATAGTCACAGGGGTCGTTATTCAATAAAGGTATCTCTTTTAGGCAATTATAATGCCATTCCATGTCATCAGGAGCAATTAAACAAAGTGGCATTGATTTCTTAACCAAAATTTAATTAACAGCCATTCTCTCTGACAAACAGAGACAACCATCAGAGCTTGAATCAGGCAAGTAAATCGTCTGCATCCTGATAAGGGTATTGTGGCGATATTTTTCAAGAGGTAGGTCTCACTGCTTCAGTCTACAAATCCAGTAAGTCCATCATGGATCAGATAAGGATTTTCCAATATAATTATTTTCATATAGTACTTTCAGTAGTGCTGACTATTGCTGTTTTCCGTGTCTTTAATGAAAACAAAAGAATGTATGCGTCAAGCACCTTCTCAGCTACTATTTTGTTTATTTTTTAATTTTTCTTGAGGTCTTGTAAGTACGAAATAGACAAAGCGTTTGCTTACGTTTTGCCCCACTGGTTTTTGTAATCGAGGAAAGCCTTTGGCCCGGAGTTTAAGTGATGAGACTTGTCCAGTTCTCATTTGACTTAATTTTACCCTGATTAAAGAGTTCCCGGCAGTCTAAATAAAAGAAAAGTAAGTTGCCTGATAGAAAGATTTGTCTCTGCCCGTTTCTACTGGAAGATATATCTAGAGCTTCATTGATTTTATTCCTAAACCTACCACGAAATTCGATGTAATCTGGGAGAATGCTATTCTGTTACAGTTTACTGGCACTTCAGATTATACGCCGAGGAATGTTGTCTTTATTCTTTCTGTTGGGTTCATACTTTTCCGGAATACCGGGTAGTCTGAAATGTTTGAAAAGAAAGCGTAATCAAAAGTCTTGAGATTATTCCATGTGTCTTTGGAAATGTGAAGCGATTCCCAAAATGAGTTTAGGTCTCTTGTGGAGTTTCCGAGTTTGAGCCTACAATAAAATCACAATGTTCTCGGCTTTAACACTTTGTTCGTCTGCCAGTCTTACAGCCACTGTGGATAAATAAAACCTTAGCCAGCCTTTAATTAAATCAAGTGTATAGCTCTTAATAGTAGAGTTTAGTCGTTGTACCTTATAATAGTTCATGCTTTCTTTATTTAGTTATTTGTGTTCTGTACTCAGATCCAAAATCGCAGTCTGTGCTATGTTCAAGTAGAGGCTCTTAGGCACCAAGGTTATTAAACTGAATGACAAATCATTTGTGTTTACATAGATCAAGCAACAAAAAGGTCGCTCTTTTTAAACTGATCATGGCCAAGATACATTGCTTTTTCTCGTCCTGCGATGGAATAAGTCCCCTGGGTTTACTTCCTGTTATTACTAAAGCGAAATGAAAATAGATTGCATGAATGTCTCCGACAATCTCGAGTCCTGCTACATCGCCGCACGTGAAAGAGGAAATACCGAGCGTCTGTACGGGAGCTTAACGTATTATATACATGGTGATAGTCAAGTTCAACCATGTTCATAATATAACGAAAGGTATCGACAATCTTTCCAGCATGTGGTAAAAAAGATATCGACACAATCTTCGCAGCATGTAGTAGTAGATCCTTGCGTTTTTGTCTCTTGGTAAAATAATTATGCGCTTCCTGATAAAAGCATAAAATTTAGCACACTGACGTGCACCAGTTTCTTGAGACTTCAATTTATCAAATTCATGAAATTCCTCTTTTAGCGTCCTAACTTACTAGCAACCACCCTCATTTTGGTGGTTCAAACGTATTTCATATTACCTTTAACTATGATATGTCACGAAAACCACGTTGAAAATGAAAATCACGTACACAACAACACCTGTAAAAAAAACAAATCCACTCATGTCTTTGAAATCTACAGACTCGCGCTACTCTTAATCTATTTTTTTTTTTCATTGATAACGATCAACTTTTTTTCTTGCTACCACAAAAAACTTAGTAACACATATCCTCCTTGAAATGTGGCGCGCTTCAGGAGAGTACTGGACCGCTGCGATGCAGGTGCCGTGAAATGACCGGTACGATTGTCAGCAAGTGTTTTATTCGATGTTGTTGACTGCCTCTTCAGTGAAAATGTTTGCTTTTATCTTGGGATGGCACACCGTGTCGTTTGGTGCAAATTTGTGTTCATAACTATAAGCTGCATTTACCAGACCCAAGTGCGATCTCTCTACAACGTCCCTTTCTATGCAGAATAACATATATGCATACTTATTCTCTCTTAACTTTTGAAATGCTGAGTACATTCTTTGCATTCGCAGCGTTTTTTTGCGCTGATAACTTTCAAAAGATGGGTCATGTTAATGCGGCCTGGATCCGCCATTTTGGATTTCACTTTTTTTACTTATCACATTTTGATGTCTTCGGTGCTCTATTTCTGGAGACGCATGGCAACATAGAATCCATTGTTTTTAATGAGACAACAACAACAACAAGGTTTGCGTATACTGAAATGGTAAATATCTTATTAATCCTCGGACGTAGAAGCTAACTCTTACCCGACCCCGCCGTGGTAGAAGGGGGGTGGATGGAAAACCACCTCTGGCCATGGTTTTGGTTCTTCAAAGGCAAAGCAAAATAGATACACATTGATTAGATGACCCTGAGATTAGTCTACAAGATAATACTATTCTTCTTGGTAATGACGTTCTACGTACACAATTTGATCCGCCATCTTGGATGCGCCATCCTGGATTGCACCATTTCTTTTTTAAAGTCAAGAAACAACGAAAATAAAAACAAAATCAAGGCAGAAATCGGATGAAATGTACAGATTTATTAATTTCAGCAATTTGATGAAGGAAACTGGAGAAGGATACAGAATTATCTCAAAAGGGGTGGATTTTTGGTCAAGCCTTCATGGAATTTAATGGATAACAAGGCAACGTGCACGCAATTCTTCAAAGTACGTTTAGTGCTAGTATCAAAAATTGCATTAATAGAAAGTTACGCCTCCGTTGTACAACATGCGTTTTATTACACATTGTGCTACGATTTTGGACTAGACACTTTAGAGTCACAGTACCTCGGCTCCGAGGTGTATAAATGAGTACCGGTGAACTTATACCTGACGCAATCCTGCTATGAACTAGCGTCCCATCCAGAGGATAGTAAAAATACTCCTAGTTGCTTCACACTGCTTACACCGGGATAAGCATCGGCCTGATGGGCCATTTGTCTCTTATACAGACTTACCTTACCTGCCTATCTTATCTCATGAGCCTCCCTAGAATATGATTAATGACCCCTTTTAGAATATGATTAATGATTCCGGTGATAAACATGACAATAAAACGCATGAAGGAAAACAAAGTTTCTTTTTATCTTGCAATGTGTGTCTGAGCGACCTTTACTAGTACATCAAAGTGGTCCCATTTTAAGTTGTGACCAGATGACGTGAGGTTGTCAGCAATAGCAGAAGGCTGTCAGCTGCTCGTGATCGCTTTCAAAATGTTCATTTTTTTTCTGTCAATTTCCGTTTAGTTTTTCAATATAGAAATCCTGACAGTCCCAACAACTAGCCTAATACACAACTTTTGACAATTAGGAATATCTGACGGAGACAGAGTCAAAAGTCAAAAGTTGTTCATTAGTTACTTATTTTACAGTTAAATTTAGTCATTTCTTCTATTCCAAACAGTCACTTCTGAAGATGTATGTCGGTCGATCGAAACATACGCCGGAAACGTAGAGTAAATAAACTTTTATCACCGCAGTTTGCGTTTTATTTCTTATTAAGCTACCTTGGCCAAAGAAAGAGAGAATTTATAAGAAGAGGATGTTAACGCTTTCGACTTTTTTTTTTTTTTGTTGTGTTTAGTTCGTTGTTTGTTTGTTCCTTGGTACAGCCACCGGACACCTAATTAGACGGATCAAGGGCCCCTGCACAAAGCGTTTACAAAAAATAATCCCCGCGAATGAATTTCAAATTTCATTAATGAGTCGCAAACCCGCTTTTACTTTTGTTTGTTTGTTTGGTTATTTATTATTTTATTATTATTTTTTTACAACTACGACCCTCTTTTAGGTCCTGGGTTGATTAAAAGTATGCATTGATTAATGATCTACCGGGGTGGGGTTATGTGTTTGTACGTATAGGCCCGAAAACCTTCAAAGCAAGACAGGTCCCGTGAGGCAGCTTTCCAACGTACCTCTCCTCTCCTTGGCTAAGTAGGGTTTAGAGTTCTAAATATAATTAGCGATTCTTCTTTATTTGCTGCAAATTCCCGACGCCGTCGGTCAGCTTTTTTAATGACCTGAAACGGAAAATCACAATGTTTGTCGCTCGATCATGACGGATAAGTTGTAGCGTATTTAAATTCATCTTACTACAATTGAAATACGATACGACTTTGTGGAATTATGGGAAGACTGAAGGAGCGTGTGCAAGATCATGAATATTCAAAAGTGGTGTATTCAAAACAACTATTAAATTTTCGCAGCCCTTAGGGTTTAATTCACAACGGACTTTGACAATGGAGACCAACGAGATAAATAAATGTTTGTCGAAGTTTTACGCCTCAGTCAACAGGAGATGAAAACTTTCTCTCGTTAAATAAGCTAAATCCTGGAGCAATTATGCCGTCGGGAAATTTTGAATTCAAAATTGTTCATTCACACTCAATGTTAATGTAAACAACGGTCTTAAACTTTTTTTGACTGAGCTCACCGTAAATTGACCTCGTCTTAGGCATATTTTAGCCTCCTGTTTGCCTTTTTCTTACAGGTAGGACGTTTTGAAACGTGCGAAAAACTCTTAGACCATGTGATCAGTGACGAAGTTGTTTACTGACGTGTGACAGTGAAAACTAAATTTTAACATTCCTTTGTTTAGATTTTTCTGTAATCACCTTACTATTTTAAAACAATTATTAGCCTCAGGCTCAGTAAGCGCAGGTGAATATTCACCTTGACCTCGTCTCGGTGAATATTCACCAATGCTCACCTCACCTTCGGCGAACAAGCTCGAAGATTTTCAGATTAATACTTAAATATTAGTCAAGTTTGCCTACTTAGGAATTCAAATGACCTCCCTGGAATAGTCTAGACTAAAGGTTAGCTGAAAGATCACTGAGATAAATGCATGACAATCAGACAAGGAAAGGATGGGAAAATATAATTCTTGAACGAAGTGTAGTCATTAATTAATCTTTCATGGAGGTTTAAGCCAGGTCACCAAGACGAAACATGAATTTGGTAAGACTGATAAAAAGCGAAAAAAAAAACAGATAAGAAAAACAACAAGAATGATTAAAAGGAAATATATTTCTGGGTTTGGCATTGACTGTTTGACAGGCATGGACAACTACGAGACTAACACAAGACAAACACTTTGTTAATCCTTTTATTGTTATAACTTGACGACACTTAAATTCGCAGTCATAAACTAATGTTTATTCTTTGAGAGAAGCAGGGATGGCGCGGTTGTGAGAGCGCTCGCCTTTCACCAATGCGGCCTGGGCCCGTTTCTGGCGCGGTGCAATATGTGGATTGAATTTGTCGTTAGTTTAGAATTCTTCCGGTGGTTTTATTGCGGGCTTCTTCCGCAAAAGCGAACACTCCAAATTCAAATTCGACCAGTGAGAACCAGCTGATAAGATCTGTGATCTGGCTTCCTCCCTAAATATGGTAATTTATTTATTTTTTCTTGTTACTTAAGATAATAATTTTGTCATTTCCAATTCTCTTTCTAATTTTACGCTTTACTTTCCCAAAACCTTACACCTGGACTAGCGGCCTCCTTAGTAGTTTGTGTTCTTATGTGTCCTTGTTACTTTTCCTCTTCCTCTATTGTTTTCTTATCTACATGGGCATCCTTTCCCAAATCTAGACACAATATTTCAGATCAACTAGAAAGAAAATCATTAAGTCGTTAAAAAGTGTGCACCAGTAGTAACAACGTGTTGTAAAATATTGTAATAAATAGCATTAGGTCGTTAAGAATTACACGAAAGTGTGCACTAGCATTATGTAACTGCGTGTGGTAACTAGTAAGGTAGAAATCCAAGAGGTTATTGTAGAAACTGTAAAAGGGGTTAACCATGCCTAAATAATATCATATACATACAATCGGGGGAGGGGAAAAAGTTTTCCGGAATGTAAGTACTGTAACTCCTAGTAAGCAGTAGATAAATGTTGTACTGTAGCATTGTATTGTAAGTGTTTTTTCTTTTTCATTTTAAATTAAAATAATAAAAAAATAAAAATTAAAAAAAACAAAAACAAAAAAAAAAAGATAAAGATTTTAGTTAAGTAGCAGATTTTGTGCGTAAATGTTAGACGCCATCCTCGCCGATTCCCATACGCTTTTCTTCAAGATATTGAATGTTGATATAGGTCCTCTAAAAGTAAAGACGAATAATGAAATGCAATCAGTCTGGAACCAAGTATTCTCGTTATTCAACAATTGTAATCTAAGGACGACGCAAAGGCTTAGCGGCGTCAGGTTGGCAAACATGACCTCTAGCCGTTCGCCGCTTTTGTTTTTTTGTTTTTTTTTTTGTCTGTTTTGTTTTTGTTTTTGTTTTTTTTTTCGGAAAGCCTAGTGGTAAATATCTACATTAGTCACAATCATTACACCTCAGTAGCAAGGTTTCTATAGTCATGGTCATGGTCTATCCCAACATTGTTCTTGTCCACGTCATTGTTATTGTCATCGTCATCGTCATCGTCATCCTTAAGGCCACGGTCACGGTCACGTTCACGGTTACAGCCACGTTCACAGCCATGGTCACGGTCATCGTCATGGTTATTGCTATCGTACTTGCGAGTTTCCTCACCGCTTTGGTGTGCAATATCTCGTGAAGAATCGAATGAAGTTGTTTGAATGTTGGGCGATCTTTTGGGCAATTCTTCCAACAAAGCGACATCACCTTATACCTAAAATAAAAAAAACCTTCCATAAAGTAAATTTAAGATACATGTAAATGTAGACAGAGAAAGATAAACAAAATTCCTCATAGAAAACACTGAGCGTTTCAAACCAATCGGCGCATACTTTAAGATCAGGTTAGTAATGAATCTAACGACAATTGTTTTAATTTCTACTCAGTTGTTTTGGGGTGGGCCTCATAGTTAGTGCACTCGACTCCAGATCGAGCGGTCCGGGTTCGAGTCCTGGCTGGGCCGGAGACATTGTGTTGTGTTATTGGGCAAGACACTCCCACAGTGCTTCTCTCCACCCAGGTGCCTGATAAATGGGAACCGGCAAATTTAATGTGGGGGGATTGACGCGTAACATAGACAATTAAACATGTGAATGGACCGCAAAATAGCTAGACGAGTGCATTGCAAACCGATTTGATAACGATAAGAGCTCTTTGTATCGATCTCTCATTCTGTATCGCGATAGTGTTATAGGTAGGCTTTTTAGTCCAAGTGAGATAAAAATTAGCCAAGACAAGATGTGTATCTCAAATACAATACTTCAAGACATCACAAGTTATTGTTTTATTATATTCACAACTACAGCTTACATTTCTTCAGAACAATGGGGAGGTCTTTGCAATCGCACTCCGTCTTTGAGTTTGGTGTAAAGCTCAACAAGTCCTTTGACTCCTTTGTACGGCAGTTCACCTTTAATATAAGAGCAATGCAGTTGTTTTAAGGCCTGTTACTACTGTTGTGTTGATATATGAGATAAACTATTTAATAAATAGACCCCATGTTGCCGTGAGTCTGGTCACTTGTAGATCAGTAACGACGTCAAAATGTGGTAGGGACGAATAAAGTGGCATACGAGGCGATAACCTAGTGTGCAACTAATGATCTTACCACATTTGTGACGTCCTCGGTAATCTATTACTGAACAAACGCACGGGAACATGAAATCTAGATAAAGATAAAGGTTTTAAATTTCAAAATCTTTCAACGTTACTCGAAAACTCCCCTTTGCCCACTTTGGCGAACACGAAAGAAGCCATTTGACGTAATCCATTGTATGTACAAAAATGAATCAATCTCATTGGTTCCCATGCTTAGCAAAGAATTGTGATTGGTTCAGGAAAATCACGATATAGTTGGCCGTGAGCTCTAGTGAGCTTTACTCGCTGTTGTGATGTTTGGGTGTATTATTCCTGACATCAATCTGAGTAAATAATTGCATTCAGACTGAGAAAATCTCATAAGCATTTTCTTTATAGGGTTTGTTAAATTTGAAACGAAGCAAGGCCAATTTTGCGTTTGGCTTAGTCTCGCTCGACTGCCTACTGGGACTGCTAATTGTTTTCTTAAAAAAAAAAAAGTCTTTGTTTTTCTTCTTTTCGCTTCTTGTACCAGTTCAATGCCTGGACAAGACTTTTGGTACCTTATCTTCTTCCAGTCGCGTAAAATGTTATCTAAATTCTCAAAGCTTTCCGCCATTTTAAGACAGAGAGGAAAAAAAAACTTTGTAATGATGACGTCAATGGTGCGTTTGTCATCTAGTGGACCTTAGGCTAGAAACAATCAAAATGTCAGCATAACTTGGATTATTATATAACCGAAAAATATTTCTGCGATTAACATGTTATTGATGAAAAAGTTCCTGGATGAAATATAACTCAGAGACTATGTAAACTTATTTAGCCGAAAACTACAGCACGGCAAATTAAAGTCACAAGATCTCGTTGAAAAATTATTTTTCATGGTGAGGCCTTAGCTTTTCGTACGTTAACCTTCCACAAATGCACCAGATAGCCAGGGATAGACAACGCAAGTTATCAATCAAGTAAAATACGCCACAAATATTGAGGAGACGCGTTTGAAGGCTATACTGGAGTTTCTCTGCACGACTTCCGTTATAATGCTGTATGCACCAGAGGACGCATTATGTTTTTAACGCAAATATCTCGTTCACGTTTCAATCAATCATATGTGATATGATGCTCATATCACATATATACGTTTCTGGCTTTTCTGCAAAGTTTTTGGGTATATTTCGGGATAAAAAGTTTTTTTTTTTCTCCAAGGATAAGTGAAATTTATAGAAAGAGGGAATTTTTAAGATTTGACGTTGTTTAAAAATTACAATTTGAAGTTGAAAATTGGTAGACGTACACCAGTACACAGTTGCCCACCAACCTGGGGTGCTGTTTCGGGGGCTTTAACTGTCTGGTGGTGTTCCCTTCCCTAAACTTCATACAATTTCATTTAAATTCATATGTAGCCCTGCCCTAAACTTCGTAAAATTTCACTTAAATTCAAATGTACCCCCGCCTTGACAAAAGAACGACAGTAGTTATAACAATGTAATTCTTTAACATAGAATATTAAAGCCGACAGGCGAAGAAAAACACTGTTATAGTACCTGTGCAAGTTGGAAGAAAACTATTTAAAGTCGAGAGCACAGTTTCCTACTAAGGATATGTCAAGGTCAATAAAATTGAAACTAAATTTTACCCAGACTTACCAAGGGTGACTATTTCCCAAAGAAGGACACCAAAAGACCACCTGGAATTATAAAAGTAAAGCTTATTCAGATTTACTCTGGGAACTAGACCGCTGACTCTCCAAATGCACGTGTTAACTCAAATTAAAAAAATATTTCAAATAGAAACAGTACTAATTCAGTTAAACCAAATGCACGCATGCACGCATGTGTAAATTTGTTGCCCCCGCCCCCCCCCCCCCCCCCCTACCAGAAAACAACGAATTGCTGCACCTTTGTATTAAAACAATCTTTACTTAAGGTGGCTGGCAACCGTTTCCAGTCCTTTCCATGACTAGACTTACATTGTGATGAGTGATTACAACCACTCTATATCGCCTGATGCCAAAATCATGGTATGAAAGACTGTTCCCCCACCCCGGAAAAAAAATAAATGTGAAGGGGTTTAGAGCCACCTTAAATTATTACTTTTCAAAGTAAATAAAATTACTAACATTTAGCGGTATGTACTTGAGTTTGTTTTCACTAAGCTGGCACACACACGTTTTTAATTCATAAATGTTTGTCTGCTTGTTTTGATTTATGCATTGAGTTTCTCTGCGGTTCCCATTTAATGCTAGGTTTGGAATATATCTATTAAAATATAATAATAATGAAAAATAATAATAACGAAAAATACTACTACTACTACTACTACTACTACTAATAATAATAATTAACAATTATTCACCGAAGTGGAGGTGAATAGTGGTGGATATTTACCAAGCCGCGGAGCGGCGAGGTAAATATCCA
>OMLO01005877.1_pt1 | contig 10314 bp, 4 predicted proteins | sample 1674811 | NCBI WGS metagenome assembly OMLO01 (sample SAMN06265003, study PRJEB25207) | coral metagenome | isolation source: Coral host | place: Mexico:La Bocana,Puerto Morelos, Mexico | collected 2008-11-13
GAGAATTTTTCCCCCATTACAAACACATTTCTTACTTTTTCAACAAATATTCTTTGTTCTTGTATGTATACACGCGGAGACTCCTAGGGTGCCTTCTCGGGTTTTGGCCTCTGGGCCAAAACCCCCTGCGGGGGCAATAACTCGGAACAAGCCAATCAATCCCTTGCCCTGCTTATTCAATCCCATAATAGTCAGTATAAAAACTCGCAGTGCACTATGGATCGTTCTTTTCGTTAGTTCTTGGTGGCAAAAGATGGGTAAGGGACACGTGTTTTGGGGGTTTACACATTTTTTTACCGTTTTCAACCACATAAAACACTCGAATAAACAGCAATCTTCAACCTAGTCACTTTATTGTAATACCTTGTTTTTCAAGGAAAGCCAAGAGGTTTAAGAACCGCTCGTAAGCTCAAGAATCACCGCCGAGACCAAAGATGGCACGATAAAGGATACAAGAAAGCACATTTGGGAACGGCTCTGAAAGCTAACCCTTTTGGCGGCGCTTCTCATGCTAAGGGAATTGTTCTCGAGAAAGTGTATGTATGGAATGATATTTTACTTTCATAGACATAATTTTAAAGGCTTCAAAGCTTGATTTTCCTGATGTTATTGCCAATTTTAACGGACTATAGGGCGTTCAAAAACATCAGTTCAAACTATGACGTTACGAAAGTGCATAAGAATTAAGTGCATAAACCTTTTTCAGTTGATTTGTTGATTCAGTGGTTCCATAGTTGTGCGGGATATAGCAACTTGTGTCATTCGCCACTTTAATTTACAGCGAGGTTAGAGTCACTGGGTTGAGGTAAAACCATGAATACACAGTGCTATTTCCTCGAACATAAAATGTTTACTTATTCACTGGATGGCCTGCTTCACTGGATGGCCACCTGGTCACCTGTTTACATACATTGTAATGTCTAATTTGTCTAATTGTCACGCGGTTTGGTTGATGTGCAAATGTTATCAACTTTGCAATGCTGCTGTATAGAAAAAGATCCAAATGGACATGAAAAGCGAAATGGTACAAAATTCAGCATCAAATTTTTCAATCACATTCACAGGGCTGCAAATAATGGCCGGTCAACGGTCAATGTCCAGTCAGAAATGGGTATTGACTGGACAAATCTTTGGATGGCCGGACATGATGTCCGGTCACTTCCCGACTCGTTAAGAGAAATTTTAGTTTTTAACTATTTGACAATTGTGAGGGGCAGCATTCATGTTTCCAGAAGAACGAAAAACGAATATAAAACTAGACAAACTAGTGGTCAAGAAGAATATGTCATCAAGTCCTGTCGCGACCGCAAATCATCGTGTCTTCCGTTAATTTATTTACTTTAAATTTTCCCAATTATTAGGGGCTTTTACTTTTACCTTTTTTGTTTAGATACCATTGTCTCTTAAATAAAGTGATTTATCACGGATTGATTGATTGATTGGTCGGAAAACATCGCTGCATAATATCGCTGCAACGAGAATACTCCACGTAGCCGCCATTTTGTTGCAAAGTGCGAAAAGCAAACCATATGTCACTTTCAGCACACCCTGCAAAACATGCTTGGTTACTAAGCTTTCTGGTGATTTCATCACTCAACACAACTCAAAAATGGAGCGTGTAAAACCAAAAGTGGAAGGATAAAGTTGTCGTTAAGGGATTCTAAATGGAAGAAAGGTAGCGAGTGTAACAATTGTATTTAGAATAAGAAGCCATGCATTTAATACATACTGTGCTACCGAATTTCGAAAAACCTTGAGACGATATGAATTTAAGTTAAGCTTAAGTGGTCCATGTTTATGTTTACATTTTAGTTAGCTTCTTTTTTCAAATTAATAATGAGATCGTTTGAACGCTTCAGCTTTCATCTATTCTGCATATTTTACCTTATGTTTAGTTTTTGAAACGATATGTTGATTACCAAAATGTAATATTTAATTACAAATGAAGTGATTTGCCAGATGTAAAGTAAAAAGAACCTACATTGTACTTGGATGGACTGTGCTCACTAATGTCAAACAAGGCGAAGCTCTGGTGCAAAAACTTCCAAACAATCATCTACATGTAGCTTGTTTGTGTAATGAAATCTGATACGTTTTGGCAAGAACTTAAGATTTAGCAGTACAGCTGGCTAAAATTCGCCTGGTGTTGCAATGAAGATTCCACTTTATAGAAATGGAAATGCAAAGGACCCATGTCAAGTCTTACCAAGCTTGTGTGTATTGTGTTGCATTTCTTCATTCTTAACTCTTCATATTTAACTAATGACCACAACAGACTAACGCATTTGTTCTTGCTGTTTTGGACTACAGTACATCTATTGTTAGATGTCTGAAATAGCTCTTCTTGTTTTAGATAAAATATGACATTCAGGTGGTGAAGATTTCAAATGAAAGCGTGGGTCAGCTATTGAAAAACAGGAGTTACCTGTATAGAAAGTATTCTTTATGGTCTACCCTCTTTTGAGTTACAGAAACTACAGCGGTTGCAAAGTACAGCTGCAAAGCTAACTGTCAGAACAAAAAAAAGTTGGCCCACATCATTCCAATTTTAACCCATTGACACCTGAATGAAATTGCCTGCGACCCACCCCTAATTCCCTGGCGTTTTTTTGGATTATTTCAGAGCGAGCGAAACCACAGACACAAGATCAGGTCTCGAGACCTCGTTGAATTAAAGTTGAATAAATGAAGGGTCAAAATATTGAAAAATATTAGCAAAAGGAACTCAACATGAAGTGTAAAACTGATAAGAATACAAGAAATTATATTATTTCTTTACCGTGCGCTGAAATTTCCCACAGAAGCTGAGAAAACTGACTTGCAAAAATGAGTTAATTATTGACATCAGAGGACAAAAAATGAAACCAAATACAACAGAATATCATTCTTGTACTATAACAGTTAACATTTGAGAAAGCAACAAAGAATAAAACCGAAGAACTCATGTAAAAATCAATCTGAAAACAAGAAATCGAGTAATTTATTTGCAGTGCAACGAAATATTACGGCACTGCGAAAGAAAGATGAAAGTCTTCAATCAAAAAGACGACAAAAACAAGCCAATTTGAGATCAGTGATATTTCAACTGTGTTAAATTAGTGGCCACTTCTTCTTTTTTCAGTAGTTCTGTAGTAGTTGAATAAGACTCTAAACAATACTTGAACGAAGCAAATAAACTAAATAAAAAAAGTGCCTGGAGGTCGCCGTTAATTAAATATGCAGAAACCAGCGTGCAAGTTACTTTACCTTTTAAAACCTAAAATTCCCAAATATAGAGAATTGAATAAAAGAAATGCTAAAGCAAGTTCAATAGCAATAAACTTTCATTCAAGCACAGGCGAAGAAACCTATTTAAAACTAAAAAATTGTTCAAAATTTCGCAGACGTGCTTCACTGCATGACCGCATGTTCAAATTATTCTCACACCAACACGAAACCTTGAGTTTTTGCCAACCGCTTTTGCAGTCATAGCTTTACCAATCGCTCCAAAAATTAAATTCGACAGCAAGTAATAATGTACATTACCATTCTTGTTTCTTTAAGTCCAAAAAGCTGATTTAAACCTGCGATCTGTCGTCAAAACGTACTTGAAAGCACTATGATCTTCATATTTTCACGGCAGTTGTAAGAAGAAAAACTTCTTCACCAGAAAGTTGGAAGGACTCTTTACCTCTTGATCCTCGATTATGAGACCACCGAAACATTAATATGTATTTTTCCTTTCTATTTTAAAGCCCAAAGCAGTAATTTATCCGTGTGAGGAAAGAAAACAAGACCTTGGAAGTTCTTGGATTTGGCCTGCTACGCGCCATGATTACCTGCACTTTTCGAGTGCACAATTTTAAGAAGAAAAACCGTCTTTCTAGGACCCCTAAAGTCGTCTAAAAATATGCTCAGAAAGTCCATTCTGATTGGTTTATTTGTCCTCAAGAACAATAGGAGAACTAAAAAATCTTCAGGGAGGGTAGGAAAGGCAATTGTCTCCAGGTGCTTTTTTCGGGCGGTGACAGGGAAATGGAGCAGTTTTTTGCACGGGCGGTCACAGGCGTTAATGGGTTAAAGACCGAATTTTGCGAATTTTTTTTCTGTGCTCCTGATATAGCTAAAGCATCAATTTAAAGTTTGTTGAAAAAAAGTTTTTTAAAATCATTCATCGATCGCGAGAGTTCGGGGAAAAACTGTTTTGGAGAATAGTCAATAAATAACTAAAGGCGTTGTAATCCCATTAACACATCTAGCGCCCATGAATTTTTCGCGGCAAATCTTATCCGGGACTTGAATTACAAGACATTTGTTTACTTTGTAAGTTGTGCTGTGTTGCATCGTTGAATTCCGCGTCGTTTAGGCTGTTGGTATCAGTGCGTTTTTTAATGTAGAATCTGTGAAAGCGTACATTATGAATTCAACGAAAAGAGAGAAGACGCCTTGGCCAAAATTTCGTAAGAAACACGGGCTGAAGAAAAAGGAGAACGGCGAATATTTTCTCGATGAAAGCAGGAGGAAGGAACTTGAAAATAAAGCCTACCCGAGCGAATTCATGGCAGCGACCATGTTTTTTGGATCATGTTAGGTTGACTGGATGTTTGGGTCTTTGGAGGTCGCCACAACTTTTCTTCTCTTTCGCTGATTTGAGCGTTTTCCCTTTACTGTTTTTCCAGAAGCTTTTCTCGTCGTTTTTCTGCGAATTCAATGGGCTATTTTTATTGCGGCCGCTCGGGGGGGTCCGAAGCTCGCGTTTCATTGGTCGGCGGTCTGTCCCAGTTGACAGCCGCTTTGATGAGGTGTGATAAGCTTTCAAAACTTTAGGAGTCTAAACTCGGGCTTTATTTTTGTGTGGATTTCCTTGCTTCAAGCGAATTAATAGGGTATATAGATTTGACAGATTATAATGAAATGTGGCCAAAATATTCCTTGGTTATCAATACGAAAAAGGGTGTGAGGCTTTTTTGATATTCCAAATACTTTTCCTTTTGAGCGCTCTCATGTGCCGAGGATCGGAAAATATTCAATTCGCCAACTTCAAAATAAATTTTCTCGTCAACCAATCGGAATATCGAAAAAGCCTCACACCCTTTTGTAGTTTATCAGCTACTGATTGACACTGTGCAGTTTGTTTGGTCGTACTTGCGATCACAAAGGCAGGTAATTCAGTTAAACAAATAGTGTCAGTTTTGCATTTGAAGGCTTGCACTCGCTTACCATTAATCAAATCTTGGAAAAAAATTATTTCTTCCGATTCTACATTTTGTTAGCTTTACGATGATACCGTATATACTTTTCTATGGTTATGATATGAGCGGCGCACATATGAATGATTCTTCGGAAGACACCCCTGAAGGTCTACAGTAACCTTAAAGAACCTACATGGGCTTTCTGTTAACCAAAGTTAAAAATTCTTCTGGTCACTTACAAAGTTCTCCATGGCTTTGTTCCACTCTATACAAACACGCTATTATTTAATTTTATGTTGGGGCTTAACATAAACTTACATTAAAATTGAAGATTATTAAACAATGAGGGCTAATTTTAATTCCAAATTCATTGACTAATAATAGTTTCACATTTGCTAACCAGAGTTTCTTTCAACTTTTTTAAGTCAGCTATCTGGAATCCAAAAGAAACGTACTTTAAAACTATCTGGCTAGTACTCCATTCTGGAAAATCTATGTAGTCCACAAGTATGAGTTTTAAAATTGCATTGTCACGGTTTTACGGTAGTTATCTCATTTTCATTACAAAACTTCAGATTTTGTTGTATTTAAAACATCTTGGTTTGTCTTTTCACTGAGGACATCATTCACACATCATATTGTTTCTAGACCAGAGATTTGCATTTTCCCACGGTTAGAATGACTTGTACGGGAACACTAAAGGACCGGGATTTTTAGACATGTTTCTTGGTAAAAAGGTGTTTAATTCAGAGGAAAACGTAACCGAAATTTTACATGATATATCCTGGCTGGACAGGAATCAACAGGAATCTAACCTTGGTCACCTCACCGGTGCAAATAGAAATACTTATTGGATTTGATTCAACAACTGAACGTCGCCTCACATATCTGAAGTTTATGTTTAGGTAAGGAAAATAATTATGCATCTCCGATCGTTTCGACACATAAGATAACTTCCTAAAGAATCACTGACCTCACTCCTGCAACCTTTGACATTCTAGTTCTGTACGGGGACTCCACAAACACAGAAATATTGCTTACCTGTTGCGAAAGGTCCATCGCTGTTTTTAGGAGAAAACCAAGCACCTTTTGGCAGTTTACGCGGGAAAAATGGGCTTTGTTTGTGCACAAGCTGGCATCCAGCGTGAAAAATTTACTTTACAACCAACATCAACAAACTTTTAAACTTCAATAGCTAACTTTGTTCGATCAAGGTAAAGAAATCACATAACAAACTGAAACATCATACCACGTTTTATGACTCTTCATGACTGATCATGTGTGGAAAACTTGTAGAATCTAGCATCTAGCTCTCGCAGTTTATAGCATGTAAATACCTACAAAAACAGTTCATAGATCCACTGATACCACCGCGAATGAATCGGGTGAATGTTCGATGTTTACAATCGACTGACAGCCCATAATTTCCCTATCCCATATTTGGAAATTACATCTCGGACCCAGTCTCTATGCGATAAACAGCTTTGATCCAACGAAAAGTTGTGAAAGACATCACTATGCTATGCTATGCTCACCAAATACATCAGCACTTTCACTATGTTATCTCAAGCTAATGGAATGTAATTTACAACGACGTTAGGGTCAACTGCCCTGTGATAAAGTTAGGCGCCCATTCGGGCTCCTTGTACAAAAATTTGGTAGCCCACGCTTGCAACCAGGGTGCCCCAGGCGACTAGGCGCCCGTTAGGCAGCAGCCTTGATCCATGTTCTCTAATTGATTCAGGTAATACAGGCAAAGAGTGTTCAGAAAATTTCTTAACATGTTGACATAACCTATTAACATGTCAAGGGAAATCTGAATTTTTCTCATTATGTGGTTCCTATCAAGCCAAGATAGCACAGGTCATCATATGCTTTTTTATATGTAATTTTGTTTTCTAAATGTGAGTGACTGAATCCTGTGACATCTTGTATTGCACGGCTGTACTGGTGTTACAGAATTTAGCCGAGAGATTCAGTTTACCCTGGAAGTTAACCCTCCCTTTTTAATATAGTTTTTCAATTATTACTATTATGTCTGTTATCTTTAAAGTTAACCAGTGACCTGGAGCAGCAGGTGGGACTGGATTTTGACTCTATTGCATTTTAAGCTTGCAGTGAGGGAAAATTCAAGGAAATATTTGAACCTAGAAATGTTTGAATCAAGAAATGACTCTCCAAAATCTGCAAGTTAAGTCAGAGTATTGTATTGCTGGATGATATAGTTCCATGTTAAAAAAAATTGTTCATTGTTTTTATAGAAAATTGAGCACATAAACTGCATGGATATTTTCACAGCACTCAAAGACCAGTTAAACGTCTCTCTCTAGTGTTTCAGCCAAGTTCTCTAATAAAACAGGTCTCGCTTTGCTTGGTCATTTTCACAGTCTGCATTATGTGGTGAATTATCTTGATTGATAAAATTCTTGCATTTCTACTTGGGCACTTAAATTTCTGCAAATAAAGACTGTTGTGATGACATGCTGTAACATGTTATTTTATAACTTACCAAGTGTTTTCTGTGTCATCTTTCTCATATGGGGATTGTTCTTGGTCTGTTTCTTCAAATTGTTTTGTTTTTAACAAGGCATCAAGGTCTTATAAAATGAAATTTCAATCCTTCATAGTCTTTTGCACTAAACACACAAGATTTCATTATCAAATAATACAGATAACATGTAATATAAAAAGTTATTGTGGATAACATGTAATATATATATATCTTATTAGACGTTTTAGTGTGTAGGATTGCTGTATATTTTTACGAGTCAAAATACAAGTGATGAGTAAAAATGTCTAACAAGAGATTCATTATCCAAAGTTTTCGTTTCCCCAAAATTCTGACTTCCCAAGGTTTTAAATCTTTCGCGCGGTCAGGGGAATGGGACGTGTGATATTTGTACTCACTTCGTGCGTTATTTGTACTCTATGAAGCAGTGTTGGATAATAAGATGCAAATATTTACAAGTGAATAAGAGTCTTGTTGCAGATTTAAGAATAAAGAATTTGCAGTGTGTCCTATATTTAATACAAATGAAGAAAAAATCTGCAAATTCTTACAGGAAAAAGGAAAGCATTGTTTTCTCAGCTGGCTGTTGTTTACTCTTCTTGTTGCTTTTGTTTGTTGTGTTTTGGTAACTTGTTAACTACACAGTTACTAATTCTTTTTTTACCAATTTGTACCTGGTCTACAGTCCTGCTTTTTTTTGCTGACTGGTTATGCAATAGTGATGTTTATGATGTGCTCTGTCCACATCATCTTGCAGAGTTGGTAAACAGGTTATAAATAACTTTTCTGCTGTGAGTGTCAAAGAAAAGAACTTTTTTGAAAGTTTACTGTCAGAATTATCATTTCAGTTACATGTAGATGTTTTGGTTATTGCTTATCGTAATTTTCCTCTATTAGATTGAAATGCGAAGTGTAATTCCATATTTTGCAAAGGATAAAGTTTCATATCAGTCATTCACTTCAAAATTCATGGTTTTTTAATAGAGAACTTTGATTTTATATCTGGCAACTTCAAAAATTCCAATTTTGTGAGTGTTAGTAAGTAAGAATAAAATATTGAATTTCGAACTAAAAATGTTTATCAACCCTGTGCGTTGGCATACTTAGTGTAAGGGGACGTGCCTATTAAATATCGTGTAATAATGGCAGCGATAAAATGAAAGGCCATATGCATATCCACCTTATGTTGAAGTCTAGGCTAATTTTCTTTTTTCTGGTTCAGATTTTCTTCAATCGTGGATAATTGTCTACTAATTATATTTTTAACACTAAGCTAGACTTTTTCACTGGTTTGCACATTTTTTTCCTCCTTAGCAAAGATAGTGTTCTCTTACTCCAATCCAGTACATAAATGTGGCTTCTGCTTATAGGGTTCAAAATTAAAATCAAACTTGTTGCTGGTTTTTGAAGTGAGTGCAATTATTCCTTTCAAAATTCGGAAGTAAGGATTTGTTTTGAGTTGTTTTCTGGTAATTCAGAGCTAAAAAAACATGTGACCTAAAATTTGACACAAGGTGGATATGGATATGGCCCTTCTATTGACCTAGCTTTGTAGTGAGCATTCAGCCACAAAGGCGAAGTACTTACTGGCTTTCATTCCCTCTTTTCCTCAGGGGAGTTGAAGCCAAACAGCCAAACTCTGCTATCCGAAAGTGTGTGCGTGTACAGCTCATTAAGAATGGCAAGAAGATTACAGCCTTTGTGCCAAATGATGGTTGCCTTAATTTCATTGAAGAAAACGATGAAGTTTTAATCTCTGGTTTTGGTAGAAGAGGTCACGCTGTTGGTGATATTCCTGGAGTGCGATTTAAGGTCGTAAAGGTTGCTAATGTATCACTCCTTGCTCTTTTTAAAGAGAAGAAGGAACGTCCTCGATCTTAATGATTCTGTAACAACAATAAACTTGTGTTAATTGTTTCAGTTCATCTTGTTTGTTTTTTTTTGTGGTGTTATAACTTGTTCCCCTGAATATCTCAAAGTAGCTTTTTATGGTGTTATAACTTGTTCCCCTAAACATCTCAAAGTAGTAAATTGCTTAATCTTTGTGCAGTGCAGTTCGTTGCGTTGGGCGAAATGAAGAACGCAGTCCCAATGCAGAAAGGAGTTAGATTGTATGGGACAAACGGCCGGCCTTGACAAAATTGGCCTCCCCAGAGTGGGGGAGGTCACGATTTTGTGCTAAATTTAGCAATTTTCTGGCGAGTTATGAAAAAAATCACCAAAATTTATAAACTGGCATAACTGCAAGATTTTAATTTCTAACGAAGTAACGTCCAAACAAAACCGTCTGATATATGTACAGCACAGAAAACTTCTAAGTATGCTTTTTCTTTTATATGATAGTCATGGATGATCGAGCCGGAACTCGGATTCATCACTGCAAGGAAGGGCTAAGATTTTTTGTGAAAAACGATGAAGATGGAGTGTTACTAAACAGAGTAACGAAAAAACCGAAAAGGAAATCGAAGGGTTAAAGTGCTACTATCACCCAAATAGTAGTTTAAACTTCGCGCTCAAACCGTCTGCACCGTTGCAGTTATGTCCTATATGGCAGACTTGTCCTCTGACGTAATGTGATATACTAAGCCAATCATATCATGCGTTCTATCTATTAACACGCAGCCTAAGACTAGT
>OMLO01005880.1_pt1 | contig 10311 bp, 6 predicted proteins | sample 1674811 | NCBI WGS metagenome assembly OMLO01 (sample SAMN06265003, study PRJEB25207) | coral metagenome | isolation source: Coral host | place: Mexico:La Bocana,Puerto Morelos, Mexico | collected 2008-11-13
AGACTAGTTTTCCACGTGCCATATCTCTGAAACGAAGCCGGTGACCCCAATTTTTATTTCATTTCTGAAACAAGTAGTCATTATCTGTCCACAGTAGAAGTTAAAAAAAAATCTATCTTCTGTTTGAAATTGAAGCAACAAGGTTGCTGATTTGTGTAGAAGCACCATTGTTGTATCTGGATGTACAGGACAACCAAGTAAGTTAAATTTATTTTTTTCTGAAGCATCTCAGCAGTCCGGAATCCTAAATCCTTGAATCTGATTGGCTAATTCCGTGCACTTGAGCGGTCCAGATTTTCTCATACGGATCCCGCGTACAGACTGCTCCGAGTTTTCCAACATTGCGGCTATTTTAGCAGCTTTTTGTTACACTAAAAATCTCCATGAAATGTGAATCATTTATTGCTCAGTTTTAGAATCAGCAAAAACTGAATCTCTTCTTTTAAATACTTCAGTAAACAACACAGGTTTACTTGACCGAAACATCAGACACACGCACACGGTGTCAAACTGCTGCAGTAAAAAATCAACAAAAATATTTCTTATAAAGTAAATTTCCAGAGAGAAAAAATAAACACGTGAGGCCTCAGGCCGTACTCAAGACCTCGGGCACAGTTTTTCCCAATACGGACCTCCCGGCCAGCAAATAACTTTTCAAAACAACGGGATATTGAAATTTACTAAAATTAATGTATAGAACAAAGTATTAAAAATTGAACAGCTTAACATTTTGAATGCAAATTCTTTTTAAAACGGGGACCAATTTGGAAGCCCGGGCGGCACATACCCAAGTACCCCCTCCCCCCAGGATATATATATATATTTCGCTCCATGATTAGATCGCTTCAAGTGATCACAGGTAACCGAGTTTGGCTTGGCAGTGGATGAAAGAACGAGAAACAATCTGTATGCGCGTTGGAGCGAACTGACTTGTAGCAACTTAGACCAATCGCAATCTATAAACCATGGAGCGAAGTGACCGGATACCGACATGTAAGCATTTTAACTGAGGTTAATTAATAAAGCTTGTCGCATATAGCAGTATTCGTTTCTGTCGACGATCGTCGACCATTTTGTCCACTCACCGCTACTCTTCAAGGTGAAATGACCACGTTGCAAACGTGTCTGTGAACTGCTTCCCAAGCTCATCTCATTAAACACACAGCAAACTGTCCTGTGGCATCTTTACACTTCTAAAAACAACGCTATTAGAACGAGGAAAACCGATTCATTGAGGAAGGAAACATTTCGATGCGTTTGATTCGCGGGCTCATAAACGCGGTGTTATATTTCCAGGGCAACAGAAGTAAAAATAGGTCCGCGCTGCATACTAAAATCACCCAGAAGAAACGGGGTTATGTCTTTAGTTGTAATTATTATTTTCGCTTTGTTTTATTGTGCTTTGTTTTATTTGCTTATTATATTTCATAAGCAAAAATTGATGTATGTCTGCCACTTAAGATAAAGCGCAAGAAATCTTAAAAGTAATTGTAATCTAAGAATACATAAGTTCTAATGAAGCATGCGAAGAAAGTGCACAAGAAAGGATTCTACTGAAATATTCGTTCTACAATCTCCTCACAGCTCGCCTCTATTCTAGCCTCCTAAGCAGATGCTCTTTGAGCTCGTCTCACAATCTTACTACCTGTGTTCCGTAAAATTTTGAAAAACAAAAATATTTTTAAGAGGCTGTCGTCACTCCATGTCATAGTTGGTCAGAGTCACGTGACGACTCATTTCGACCTCAGAGATGGTGTGTCAATGTTTGGCCCTTTGAAGTTTACCGGGTTTCATAAATTGTACCCTCTTCTAACTATGTCACTGTGTTGAAATATGGATTGTGGATTGATCAAGTTCACTAGGCATAGTATACAAGTCATACAAGGTCAAGGCGCCACTGAAAGTTAGAAACTTTACTGAAGTAACTGTAATTTTATGCCAAGAATCTGTCGCGTTTTGAACGAAACAGTGTCGGTTTTTTATCTTCGCGTGCATTTCTTCCTCATTCAGCCGCTTTTTTCAAAGTTTCAAGTGGTTGGAAATAGCAGATTTCGTAAGCTTTCTACCTACGAAAAGCATTAAAAGAAACAATATCGAAAATAACAGGAATGTCGTACTAGAAACTCCAAAAACCCACAAATTGTCGCATTTGACTCAAATACCTAGAGTTTGATTCAAAAGGCTTATAACGTTTTAAAATAAACGAAAAAGCAATTCAATGAAGAAGAAACTGCAGTAAATCTTTGTATCACAGTCTTTTGGGATTGACCTCGTTCTTTTTTCCGTTTTTAATTTTCACAGTTACTGTTGAGATCCGGATGCAGTTCGGAGTGTGCCGAGCACATGAAGAAGCACAATAGTTATGTGCCTGTGAGAATATGATGCAAAACAATACCACAGCACATGGTTAAGTAGAGTTCCCAGTACGATAAGAACTTTTATAACACAAAGTAAAAAGTAGATTAACCCATTTTATTGAATTCAATAGACATTAGACAATGCTATTTCACACTGCTATCATTCATTCATTTATTCTTTAATACATTCAGTTTTTTATTTATTCATTCATTCTTGTTTAAAAACACTTTTTTTTTCAGACTGGAAAACAACACTTGCTAGAGCGGCTTTGCCGCTTCAATGATACTGTTACACACTCGTATTTTGTTTTGCGTGCAGTCTGTTCAGTAAAATTTGTTAACATTACACTCTCAAATGGAAATTGTCCACTCCTCAAAAATCTTTTTGCAGTTCTGTCAAAAGAAGTCTGTCCACAGGGGCACCCCCTTGAGTTCGGAATTTTTGAATTCCCCTACGGTTAACATGTGTGGTTGAGATGTTGAGACAAAACATGGACAGACTGTGTCAAAAGAGTTTGACCGAGTAATTCACTGCTGTGCCCTAGCGTCCGACCGATCATGCGAGAAGAGCGCTGTTACTTACGTCAACATCAAATATCAAGCCATCCCAACATTTGGATACTTCGCTTATAAAATTGTGTTAAAATCAGTGAAATAATCCTCTTGTGTACCTATTGTTTTTTTACCCTTTTTTACCCGCTTTAAACTTGAAATCTCAAAGGCTGCAACGAAAATTGTATTCCTTTCAGTATTTTTATATCTTAAGGGTCAAAAAAGAGATAACTTCAATCTCATACTTGCTGTAAAGACTTATTCAGTCATTTCTCGCAGTCCCCATGCAATATATGATATATGCTTAGTTATAAACTTATTTCGCCAGTAAATCTTTTTAATAACACCCCAGATAAAACCGAGTCTTCTTAGCATATTACTTTTTGTGTGTTCATTAAGAAATTAGTTGGCTGACAACGAATTTTAATAGTTGTGGAAATTTGTTTCTACTTTTCGTACAAGCGTTGGTGATTTTTACAGAAATATTATCTTCAAATAAATTATTCGCAGCTTTTATTAACGCACGTTATCCCGCTTAATAAACAGTGAGATTCAGTCAATTTCTTGGAGCGTTCCCCAGTCCATGAAACGTATTTTTCGAACCAAATGAGTACTTTGAGCAGACTGAAACATAAGAACACAAAGACCAATGTTAATATTGTACAGATTCGCGCTACTCAACTGGAATATATCCTTGATGCAATATATCAGACACGAGAGAGAGTGTGTCACCGGGATATCCAAACAACGAGAAGAGGCGGGTTAAAAAAAAGACGACGCGCAGCGGAGTATTTTCGACGAAATTCGAGGTATTTGGATAGCCAGTGAAACACTGTCTCCAGTCTTTGATATATCTCTCAATCGAAACGGCAAAAACTAAGGAGTAAGTCATCAAAATCCATGCTAATTAAGACAGGGTATCCAAACCTCCTTCACGGTTGTGATTTTCTTTGTTTTTGATAGATGAATTATTAATGAGCTTGAGAGCCACAATACAATGAACGATAGGTTTTGACCAATCAGAGCGCGTGGTATGTCATTTATTTTGTAAGCGAACTTTAAAAATAGTGGGTTGCTTACGGCACCGGCACGAACGGAAGGCTAAAAGAGTTCCAATCGTGGTTTTTTAAGGGTCAAAAATAGTTAATTCTTCCTAAAATAGCAGACAGATGCTTTGAGATTAGCCTTCACCTAGCGGAAACGGATGAAGTGACATTGCTACATACATTGTAAAACCTTTAGACCTTTTGTCTAAGGGACCTTTTCAAGATAAGTTGTCGGAAAACATGTGGTTCATCTAAGCGATGCCATATTGAACCGAATCAATTCTTACATGCGATTCGTTTGACCATTGGATCTCTTTCCAGCCAGAACTTAAAACCTTCTTTGGCGCGTTGATTGTAAACTGACGGACGCCTTCGAACTTGAGGCCGCTGTAAAATGGACGCGGGCGCAGTAACTCTGGTTGAGGAGTCCTTATCCATTGGTTTGTCCTGGTAATACATGGTGTAGGTTTCTGAGGAACGTGTCCACAGGTATCAAGAAAATGTCAGTATTAAACAAAAGCCACCTTTTACAATTACACTTTTATAAGTATGGGTTTTCTTACTTTTAGCGAACAAATTTTCTTGGTCTTGTCTTGGTAAGAGAATACAGATTAACAGGGTGTTGAATTCTACAAAGGATGAAACTTTCTAAAGAAACTGTGGTGCTGCGTCGGTGGGAGTAACAAGGTAATTTGGTTATATCAACTAAGTTGAAAATGTAGATTGGTTACCGTAACGAGTTAAAAAGCTGACGTTTCGAGCGTCAGGGCTTCGTCAGCGTGAATAATGTAACGCAACGTATTGTAAAGGAGACAATAATGTCATGTACTGCCGTGAGTGAAGTAAGGCATTGTAAGTAAGGATATGTTTTACAAGTTGTAAGTAGGAATGTCATATGTTGTAAGCGATGTTTGTTAGTATACGTAAAGAATATGGAGGACTGTAAGTGTAAGTTAACATTTTGTAAGTGATAACTGTAAACCAGTAATGTAGCAACTAATAAGTAGATTTTTACGGTGTAAATCTGTAAATGTAGTGTAATATATGTGGAGTAAATTTAAAAAGTAATAATGATTACTCATTTTGATGATCAATCAATACTCACACATGTTGCAGGTCTCAGGGCATTGTTTCACTGAAGTTTTGTTCTTCCATTTCTTACAGTAGTCCTCAAGTTTTGATCCTCCTCCTGTTTTTTGTATTAGTAAATCGCAGTCTTCACGCTCGTTCTGACAGACTATAAAACAGACAAAAGAGGAGCCATAGACTATGTGATGTAAAACAAGAAAAAAAATACCGGCTTGCACTTTGAGCCGAGGGCATAACTTTTCGAATGAATTTTTTCGCTCTTGAGATCAATGGATTTTATTTTTTGAGAGCGGAACTATCATCGGGTGAAAAAGCAGTCCTCTTATGATAATCAGTTACAACATGATGTGATGTGTTTCCCACTAAGAACGTCAAAATCAAGGACAATTTGTGACTGTGCGATCTCTCTATGCGTTGTTAAACATCAAAGTTGATTGCTAATCCCAAACATTACCTCTCAAATTTGAAATCATTGTTATTCCATTTTGAGTTGCATGGGATAGTGATTTCAACCGTTTAGCTTCTTATCTCTGTATTAAAGTAAACTATTTTGCGGAATAATTTTATGTTTTATATATCCTTACCAGACGGAGAGGGAGCTTTGCCTATAAAGAGAAATAAAAGAAGGTTTGCGTTAACGATTCATAGACGATCTGACCAAAAGAAATATCAACACTTAACACTTCACACTTAATACGGTGGATTGTGGGTGACAGAAGGAGGAAGCATGGCTGACAAAATGTTGAGGGGTAACCTAGCGATGGACAGCGCTGTGTCCAGGGGGAGTGGCCAGAAGCGATACTGGCTATTCTTGCTCTACCAAACTGCGATGCAAGTCCACTGCACGCTAAACTAAGGATATTTTCTTCACCTGAGTGGGAAGAGGCCATAATAGCGTTAACGTTAACGCTAAGAACAAATCTGAAGATTAACGACTGAAACGAACTCTTTGTATTTTAGGCAAAAGAAAAAAAGTTAAGGAAGCATATCCTTTAGACAGACTCCAAGAAATCTTTCTCAAAATATTTTTAGACCAGGTACTCAGTTTTTCCGTTGATAATGTTACCGCGCACGTTCGCGGTAGACCCACACTAAAAGATGTCGAGCTTTTTCCGAACTGTTGATCCGCGAACTTTATGAGGAAAGATCACTTTGTGAGTGAACCTATCTTCAAGAAACATGCTGTATAAACTGAGCTATCTAATGTTAATCGAGAGAAGTATAAATGCAGTTCTCATCGTGGATGTAGATGTGAGCATGAACCTAGCAGAATACCAATACGAAAGTTTGAAAAGTTCAAGGCACAAGAGCAGGAAGGTTAGACAACTGTGATTTTTCCATGCACGTATACTTTCCTGTTTTCCCATATCATCGACATTTATATTGTACCTTTTTTTAAATGCTAAAAAACTATTAAATAAAAAGTTTAAGTTGAACTGTCAGTAGAGAAAGAATTTGTCCAAGTATAAGAAAGATAAAACATCGTGCCAGTCAACAAACTGATGTGTCCTCGCAAGAGTAAGGCCCATGTAACAAATTATTGCAACTATAAATTAGGTAATATAGAGACATCCTGCTCCTCCAACATATGTTGAACCTATCTCTTGTATACCAAGACAACAGTTACAGGAAAACAGTTACAGGATATACCAAAAATTCCAAAATTTAGGCAAATGAAGGCGCAAAAGAAACAAAGCGGAAGAAACAAAGCCTGAGTGTACGCAAATATGCGTCTCGGTTTTATGCCTGGTACTCACGCGCGTTTCATGGATGTTTTTGTAGAGGACGGAAATGCGTGTAAAGGCGCTAAGCTGTCCACGTAAGCAAAATCCGCTTCACTGATCTACCGGTGACTTTAAGTCTCCGGGATTTATGATCTAAAGACTACCATTGCCTTAGGAATAAGACTTATATGAGGGGTCCTACTTCATCCACTCTTGATTTAAATCTGCACTGGCACCAACGCCCTAGTCTAGCTATGTAGTCCAACGCTTCGTTGTTTTGTTGAAGCACTTATTAACAAATAGATTATAAGCTCGAGATAGTTGATTAGGCCTTCGCGATCGGCCTCCTCAACATCACCTCAGAGAAATCGAGAGCGAATAATCTATTTGTTTTAGCAGAATTATAAATTAAATTTTCCTCAGCTAACCATTTCCAATTGTTTTTATACAGCTTTGTATTGAACTTTTCGTTTTAGAAAATCGCTCGGAATGAATTCTTCTAATTAAGGATAGAAATGATTTACACTGTGATAAGTATAGAATCATTATTACTTACACATTTTGCAAGTCTTGCGGCATTGTTTAATGGAAGGTCTGTCCTTATAAAGATTGCAATAGTCATCCAGATTTCCTCCGTATTTTGCTAATTCCGTCTCAATCCAGGAACAGTCCCTTTCATCTTTGCACTCTGCGTAAATGTAAAATGGATAAGGGATGGTTTAGTCTGAATCGAACATAGCTATTAGCATCTCGGGATCCATTCTGCTTTCTGTCGCAACCCCAACTTGATGGCATGCTAATCCGGCAAAAGAACTCAGTTAAACTGACCGCATCCTGCTAGATACGATATGGCTGCAACCATTGCAAGAACTTCTTAAACTTGGTAGTCTGTGAAATGTTTAGCTCTTTGGATGTAGCCCCAGTCAAAGGAATTATTAACTTAAAACCATTAAAAAAAAACTGATCCCTTTAGCCGAAGAAAAGTGAGCTTTTTTAGCGGAAAAATATTATGCTACTTATTAAAGTATGTCCTTACCAATGGGAGCTGGGGCTTTGCCTATAAATAGAAGTAAAACACGTTTTTAGAACGAATCTACCGCAAGTACGAGTAACAAGCGGACAAACACTTTGTACCGAGGTTTTTTTACAATGTATACCTAACTTCATTGCGACTGTTTTCAAAGAAATCATTTCTAACAATATCAAGTGTCGAAAACAAATTTTGAAGTTCATATGAAATGACTTGAAAGTACTGGTGAAATAAACTGATGATGAAATTTTACCCGTGATTGTACAATTTCACATTGATGAGCTGTTATCGCTAACTTCTCTTTTGCCATGCAGTCATTCTACGAAGCGGTGAAAACGTACTGCTGGAAGATCATGCATAATAGAGGGAAGAAACAACGGCTGACGAAACGTTGAGGGGTAACCTAGCGATGGACCTAACCATTTCCAGTTGTTTTTATACATTGTATTGAACTTTTTGCTTAGAAAATCGCTCAGACTGAATTCTAGTAATTAAGGATAGAAATGATTTACACTGTGATAAGTATAGAATCATGATTACTTACACATTTTGCAAGTCTTGCGGCACTGTTTAATGGAAGGCCTGTCCTTATAAAGTTTGCAATAGTCATCCAGATTTCCTCCGTATTTTGCTAATTCCGTCTCAATCCAGGAACAGTCCCTTTCATCTTTGCACTCTGCGTAATTGTAAGATGGATAAGGGATAGTCTGAATCGAACATGATTATCATCGCGAGCTTTTTTCTATCTTCTGTCGCGACCCCAACTTGATGGCATGCTGATCCGGCAAGATAACTCAGCTTAAATGAATTTTAACCGACCGTGTTAAATTCACCTGCAGTACGTGGCTTTGTTCGGGAGCGTCGATGGAACGACTAGTAATATTGTTACCACAGCTACACTATTATATTACAAGAACTTTGCGAAATTTTAAGAATACTTTGGAATAAACTCCAGGCTGTGATTTTGAAGAGAATACAAAACAGATATATGTTTTAACTAAACCGAATAATGTTTTTTCTTTTCTACAACGGTTAATTAACTAGTCAGCCAAACAAAAACACCGCAAAAACAACATATGCCGTATGTTTGATACTAATAACATTTGTGCTAGAAGTTATGTGTCATATCAGGTTTTTATCAGTCATCAACATCAAAATTAATAAGAACGGAACTGTCGTCGCTATAATATAAGAATATTCTCAAAGAAATGAAAAGGAAAAATTTCATGCAGTTTAGTAATATAAAAACATAGAAATGTATTTTATACACAAAATTGCAACACTTAACAATTAGACGCGCAGCCCGCAAGGGCTACGGGTCAATAGCCCATGAGGCGAAGCCTAGTATCACTCAACTAGTCTGGCAGGAAAAGCAATAATAAAGTTAGCAAATGCAAGTTAAAGAAAGATCTATTTGGGAATAAAACGAAAGAATTTCGCTACTCGATGACTATTGCTAATTGTCCTCTAGTAGCGTAGCCAATCAAAATGCAGGATTTGCATTAGTCCACTAGTTGGGTGATACTAAATAAAATTATATTCGTTTCAAAATCTCAGCCTCAGGTTTATTCTTAATCTATTCTTAAAATTTCACGAATTTCAGCCTCGAGATTCTTATAAAATAGATTCTTAAAAGAATGTACTCCCATTAGACGGAACGGATACAATCAGTTTGTAGAGCACTCGTAATGCTAGTTTCGAATAAGCCATGTCCGAGTTCGCTCGAGCCTCTATTTCAAAGCGAGGCTAAGTGCGAAGTCTTTGAAATGAAAATGAGTTTTCACTCATAGGGAAAGCAGAGCTAATTACCATCACAAAACTTTCGCACTTAAACTCGCTTTGAAATAGAGGCTCGAGCGAACTCGGAAATGACGTAGATAGATACGAGCTGTATTAAATAGCATTTAGGTCACTTAGGTATTTTGACGGCTACTTTGGCCACGTACAAAATTACCTTTAAATAGAAGGAAGTGGCCTGGAAAAACGAAAAACACCAAAGAGATAATAATAAACCATAAAGGAACAAGGATGGTTAAGGACGGAGAAGATTAACGCGGATTGCAAACGACGAACTTGAAAAATCTAAGCTTAACTTTTCAAAGGGCGAAAAAGTGACGTGGTTCCTTTATCAGTAAAAAAAACCAATTTTGTTAATAGAATATGGCCTCGTAACTGCCATTCATTTTGCAAAGAAATATATGAATATCACATCACTGCGGAGAAAAATATGAAGACATAGTTGATCATCGCAGTTATGTATACAACTTAAGGTGGCTCCCTATATGACCTTTGCGATACCGGTGCAGTGCCCTACCAACTGAGCTATCAAGCCATCTGGGAGCTGGTCACTTTGTGACTTCGTAATATGTAATTTGTGATGATCTTAAATTAGCACAAATTGCTATTTTGCCGGCACGGACCAGAGGGCTGGGTACAGGTTCGAGGTGCGCAGTGTATAGTGGGATTTGAGTTTGTAATCGGTGACAGTTGGCGAGGTGAGGCATTCTATGGCC
>OMLO01005881.1_pt1 | contig 10310 bp, 10 predicted proteins | sample 1674811 | NCBI WGS metagenome assembly OMLO01 (sample SAMN06265003, study PRJEB25207) | coral metagenome | isolation source: Coral host | place: Mexico:La Bocana,Puerto Morelos, Mexico | collected 2008-11-13
TGCATAGGTCCTTGCAGCAAAATCTGCGCAGTCAACCCTCATCACCATCATGCTCTGCAGATGATTTGCTTTTGCATTTGCCGAGAGAGAGGGATGCATGGAACATCTTTAGTTCCAAGCACCTTTCCAGTAACCTGGTGGTGGATTTGTCTCAATCGGCTGCACGAGGAGCTTTACGAACTGACGGCTTTCTGCCAACCATTACACCAGGATCTAAACTTGCAATGGCTAGCTCTCGAAGGGTGTTGACAGGCCTGGAAAAGATCATGCTGCATGGGTTTCCAATTCACCAGATGCAATTTGCAGACGCGAGCAGCAAACAAATGGAGACTATGGGTGGCAACACCATGCACACACACGTGGTTGGGGCTGCAATTCTGTTGGCTTTGGGCCTTGTGGACTGGAGGTTGCCAGAAGTGGAGAAGCCTTGTTTCGGCTGCCTAAACAAGCAGAAACACCCCAAGTCCACAGTCCATAGTCCAAAGTTCAGGCCAGTTTCCGTGACTCGTTTCGGTGAGTTCAAGAGTAAGAGCAACAGAAACATAAGGCGCACTGTAACAAAGCAGCGTGCACACCCACGACTTCGCCTTGCAACCAGGTGGGGCTGAGGCAGGCCTGAGTTTTAATTAAGCAGATTGAATCTTAATGATCTAATTGATTTCAGCGATTGTTTTTGGTAGAACCAGTAGCCAAACATTGGGACTTTTGTGTGCAACACACGTGGTCCTTGTGGTGCTGCTGCTGAGACTCCGCAAGTGCACGCGCCCCAAAAAAATGACCGACTTGAAAGTTTAAGCTGGCCGTGTTCCTTGACTGCCTTTTGGAAAAGCATGTGTGCCGAGGCAGTGGCCTATAGCTGTGTGACTTGCAGTTGTCGCTGGGCAGCGTGACACTCAGCCAAGATCTTTTGCCAGGAATTTGACGCTTGGTTTGTGTAGCCAATATCTTGTCCGATGGATTCAGATCGACAAATTAAAAAACGCAGCTGCTGGGGGTCAAAGGCAGTTTTTTTTCCACAGTCCAAAGTCCACAGTCCACACTTCCATGGGCAAGAAAGGCGAAAAGAGGCCTAGGTCGACATCTATTCAGCGTGGCTTGGACAATCGATTTGGCCTTCCTTCTTCATCTTCAACAGCTAGGCCACCTCCCAACCAGAGCAGGCCCAAACGAATCAAGGAACTTGTGCCTCCAGGCCATGATGATGCCACTGAGGGAATAGCTGGAGATGCTGAAGGGGACCCTGTCGACATGGTTGGCCCTGCAGACGAAAGTACCTCGCAACATGTCTGTTGCTGCAAGGGGAGAGCTCAGCACTGTGCTCGTTGCAGGCTGGGTGCCCTTGCCTGACCCTTCAACCCGGTCAATTCTCCTTTCAATGTTCCAAAGTGCTCCCGGTCAGCGTTGAAGGGTCAAAGGCAGGTTTGAAAGGTTTGGATCTTGATTCAGATTAGAACCGGGATAAGCAACTGCAGTAAAAAGACAAGTAGCTACAACAGTGTCAAATTAAGCGGTCCTGATGCCTGCCCTTTTCCTCGCAGGTTTCTGCGCTTCAAAGACAAGTGGGCCGCAGTGGCAAGCTGCAAGCATTCGTCTTGGGGTAAGCGACAAAGAACTGTCTGGTTGGGCGAGCGGCCTGCCCGGCGTGGTGGACAGTGGGGGATCGGCTGCAACTTTTGCGCCAACTTGGTGCATCTTTTGGCATCCGCGCCAGCAGAACGCAAGAAGTTGTTGCTTTGTTGCATTGGCATTTGTTCCAGCGGTTGTTTTGTTTATTTGTTTGAAACGTAGACGGTCGTTCTTGTGATCGCAGCAGCGCCAGGATTGGAAGTCGACTGAGTACGAAGTGGGGGTCCTATGCAGTTCGTTCTTGGAGCCTTGGTTACTGAGAAGCAGCAATCTTGCATTTCTTCAAGTGCAAGCAGACGTATGCTTGCAAGGGGGCTCCTTGCATGCGTACCTCTTCTTGCCTTTGTAGCTCAGCCTGGGCAGTCTTTTTGTTTTTAAAGTTATGTTTAAAACTAATAATTTGTCAAGTGACTCAGTGAGATGATCATCAGTCGCAAGTTTTTGGGCACTGTGTCATCTTGTTGCAGGAAAGTGATGCAAGCTCGTTGCTTGACTCAGCATGCGGAGTCCACTGTCCACCGTGTCGCCCAGGAGGTTTTCTTGGCGCCAGACAAGCCAATATCGCAGTGCCTACCTTATTCTGTTGCTGACCAAAGCCTTTTTAAAGGGAACGTCCCGCAGCCACAGGACTGGCTTCGAGCCTGGCGTGCATGCCAGACACCATCATCATTTCAATCTGCCATGACATTTTTTGGGACTGATGATTACATAGCTGGGGAATCCCGGGGCTTGCGCAAACATGGCTGCTCGTCTTTGCAGGGTGAGTTTGATTTATTTTTTTTTGAATTGCCCCGCCAAATTTGAATTAGCGCCCGTTCTTCTACAGCTCTTCGGTGTTGCCATCTCAGGCTTGGCCAACATGATATTGGTCATGCACTGGGCAGTGAAGAAGTATCGAAAGGAGCGGCTTTTGCAGGCAAGCAGCATTAGCATCTCCATCGATGATCGGAAAGACTATCGCGTGATGAGATACCGTTGTGACTTGCCAGCTGCCAAGTTTGTAGCCCACAGTCAACAGTTTTCAGTCCACAGTCCACAGTCCAGTGAGCTTGCAGCTCCAGCCACTTTGGAGGAGTGGTGTGAGTCAAAGCCCCTGGCTGTGGAAGGTTTACTTGGTGTTTTTCGCTTGGGTCAAGATGTTGCAGAGAACACCCTCGAAAGCCACGACAAGGACAAGGGGCAGCAAATGGAGCAAAGTATCCAGGAGCTTTGGAAGCGAGCGTGCCAAGACCCGGAAGGGGTATTGGACGAAGAGGCTTTGACGTCACTGCAAGGTCGAATTCGTCACTTTGCATCTGACCAAGGTCCATCTGTGGGGAAGTGCGGGAAAGTGTTGGCTTCGGAAGGCAGATGTCCAAATCTTGCATACATCAACTTTGATGCAGCGCATCAGGTGCGTATTGCTTCGAAGGACCCCCTGCATGCCTTGCCAGGTTTCGACCTGCAATGGCAGCGCCTCTTTGGGCCAGGCGCCTTAATACCATCGATCCACAACTCGGAGATTTGGCATGCTAGGCTCCTGGCTGCGCAGAAACAAGTTCTGAAAATATATGAACACCAAGGAGGCATTGACAAAGTCTTGAAGAGCTTCAGCTTTGCTTCGCAACGCTTTGACTCGACTGCCTCGCCTCTTGTCAAATATTGCTGCCTCATTCGCTCCATAGCTTTGCTCTGCGGAGCTCAAGCAGCTGACGTTTCTTGGCTTGATTTGATTTTTGCTGAACGTTTGTGCGAAGTGGTTTTGAAGAGTAGGCTGCTTGATATTGAGGCTGGCAAGCTTTCCATCCCCACCTGAGGTAAGAAATTCTCCAGAGGTTCGCAAACGCGCAGAGAGGGCACTGCAACAGATGGTGGCTCCAGATTTGATGCGAGCTGCTGTGACTGCAGACTATTCCTCTGAATGTTTGGAGTTCCTCCGCTCTTGCTTCGATATCCAGGACCCTGACCCTTCCATGGTACAGACTTGGGTGAGCAAGTTCAAGAAGCGCATGACTACCTTGTTTATTGAGGGGCAAATCCTGGGTGATTCCTCAGCTTTACCTGCAGAAGAATCGGAACAAGCTACATATGTCAAGACCACTTCCCAGATGGTTTTTGAAGAAATTTCTTTTCCAGAGCCGAGACTTGGCATTTCTTTTAAAGGTAAAACAGCTGGGGTAAAAAAGGGATCAAAACTTTAATGTCATTCCAACTTGTTTGCTTTGCCCTTTTCAATCCCTGTTTGGATCATGCCATGCGGCTGAGGATCTACTATGGGGACCGGGTTCACTACCTGTGCACAAAGGCGACAAGTGGTGAGGTCAGGAAGGTCATGAATGAGATGGCCCAGGTGGTTGGTGCAATGCTGCAGCGTCTTGAGGTGGACCTTGCTCAGGATGAGGTTGCTGTGGCTCTACAGGCATTCAACTTGGCAGCTTGGGAAGGCAGCAACTCACATGATAGTTTGAGAAAGCAACTGCGCAAGTTGTGCCTTGTCCTCAAACTGGACCCCAAGGATGTAGTGCCTTCTTTTGTTGTCCATGCAAAGGTATTGGCAACCATTCGGCAGACTGCTGTTGCAAGGAAGTATTGCGTTGACAACAGAGTTTTGTGGTCTTGGGTTCTTTGCCCTGCCTGGAAGGCAAAACATGCCAGCCATGTGGCTTTGACGCCAAGCTGCGATTTCCTGGTGAGGTTTTTCTTGTCGCTGAAGATTAACGCAACCACACTGGAACGGGACTTGGGTTTGCTGCTGGCCCATTTGGAAGCGCATAGCGGCCCACTTCAAGCATCAGGGGGCACAGCTGCTTCCATTTTGGAAATTAGCATGGAAGGCCCACAGTCAGAGGCAGAGTTTTTCTGTCGTTCCTCTGAGCAGGGGCCTTTGGAGCCAACAGAGTTCGGAGGCTTGTGTGCAAAGCTTTGGTTGCAACATTTTGGAAGACGTTTTCGCTACTCCTACAAGCCCAGCGAGGCACGATCAAAGTCCAAAGTCGTCAGTCTAAAGTCCAAAGTTGCTGCCAAGGGATCCTTCGCATCAGTGGTGCAGGGCAGGTCCCTTGCTGCTTCCAAGCTTGCACAGGCTGCAGAGCATCCACCTAGTTTTGTGCCTGGATTAACGCTTCCTTTGCCTCCTGCAAAGCCATCTTCTTTTGAAGGTACCCGGTGGTCATCTGGCGGCAAGTCCTGCTTGGCCTTAAAGGCTTTCCAGAAGCACACCCTCAGGAAGAAGACTCGAGTCTTGGTTGCAGAGGCTAATAATTGTTCAGTTGCTGCTACTTTATATTGTCTTTTTTGAGCTAGGACTTTTGCCAAAAAACCTCACATCACTTCTGACGTCTATAGGCCATGCCCAGAGAGCCGAAGATCTCAAGCATGGACGGCCAGCTTACCTTGCAACCAAACCTCTACTTGGAGGATTGCGCGAGGAGACACCTGTGGCTGAGAGAAAGCTTGTGAGCATGCATGCCGCTCACAGACCAGTGAAAGTGGTGCTTACATACCAGCGATACACCAAGTTGCAAGCTTTGACCCCAACACCAGGTTTCATTGTGCTGCCACCCGTGGAATGCGCCAATGCCGATGTCTTTGTTGTGGAGAATGTGGCAGACATAGATTCAGTTCGAAGCCAGCACTTGGTCTGGGTCCCATTTGATTTCAATTTTGCATTTCCTCTAGTGTCCATTCCATTCCCTTTTCTATTTGTGCAAAAACATCGGGGCTCACTTGCTGAGGCAGTGGCTTTGCTTTGGTGCTTTGGTTGTGGCAAGGTGCTTGCAAGCAAGTCAGACATGGAAGCTTTCATGGAGAAGCCCGACCTCAAGGTTGAAAGCAGAATGTTGCACTTCAAGCCTGCTGCATTGGATAAGAACATTGGTATTCAGGTCCAAGACGAACTTGCCAAGTGTTTCGCCTGCTTTAGATTGCGCTTTTTTCAGCCTTTCACATGTTTTTTTGGGTTAGGCTTGATTTAGATAGAGCAGCTTAACTGCTAAGACTACAATCTGAGTTTTGCAGACTTGCCATCTGGAGGTGCTTTTCTATTTGTGAAGCATTGAAGCATTGCCAGTCCCTTCGAAACTCGAAGTGGAAAGTTCACAATGGTGAGCTTCCTTCCCAAGTGGCATGCAAGCGCCGGCAGATCATGAAGCTGAAGACTTGGCCTGATGTTTGGACCTTTTTACGGTCGATTCGCGTTTTGACCCAAAAACGTAGTCTTGGTAATGATCGTTTTGCTTTGCGTAGCTTGGGACAGGCATCATGCCCACGATGAGGGCTGGTGGCTTCCTGTATGTTCCTAGGGGCCTCAATTTACACAAGTCTTTTTTGACTTGTAGGGGTATTTTCGCGCACCTCCTTTTCACTGCCAGTTGGTGCAAACCAAGCGTGTATTGGGAGGGAAAAAAAGCCTCGATTTTCACTTTTTCAAGCGACGTGAATACTCGGAAATCTGAACTGTTGAATTACACCATTGGTTTGCACCAACCAGAGGTGTATTGAAGAGTTTTTTTGCCCTAACAATACACTTCCGGTTCGTGCAAACCATGTTTTGGAGACTTTTTTTTGCATCTAAAGGTTGTTTCGCATGATCCAAGCCTCAAGGCCCCTCCAACTTCAACAACCAAGGGTGAATTGCAGCAGTTGAAGGGTGTTGACAAGAGCTAAATTTGACACCCAAGGGTTTTTCCATGCACTTCAAGGGTCAAACACATTTGCACGTGTTAAGGCCTAATGAAAGGCTTGAAAAGTGGGCCTAAAGCTTGTTCTGCAGAAGATGCTGTTTTGCATCTTGGCTGGAGGTGACACTATTGAATCAAACAAATGATGTTTCCTGTGACATATTGCAGCGAGTGTTGAATGAGGTCACTGCTGGCACAGAAGGGGTCGAGAGCACTTTGGAGGAAGCCTAGTCGAAATGCAGCAAGAGCATCTTGCAGGCATATTCATCTGAATGGCTAAGTATTATATTAATAAATTTGTATGTGATTTTCATTAATTTAAGAACACGTTTCCGCTGGCATAACAGCCCTTCACTGAGGCAGCTCTCCAGTGCAAGAGACAGGAGAATCTTTGGGAGGTTGTAGACTTCCTGCTTCGTGGCTTGCACCTTTCGCGTGCTCAATTAGCTTCTGTGCCTCGGCAGCCCCCATCAGTACAGCAAAAGCATTGCCATGATTGATGTCTGTCTAGTGAAACGATGATGCCACTCCCCAGGCATGGCTGGCAGCTTGGCTTCTCTACAGGGCCAAATGCCTACCGAAGAAAACAGCGACCTCGCTGCAAATGCTTGTCTCAGATGCGGTAATCATCAAAAGGAATTGTCCAAGATGTCGGTGGGTTTCTCTCACATGTCCAAGGTGAGAGTCGGGAAAAATTCCCCGCTGGTATTGAAGCTTTTGATGGCCAAGAACGTTTTGCTGCGCTTTCCCAACAATCAGCAGCCATTCACTGTACTACATTCTTTCAAAGGCAGCTACACACATGCAGCTACCAGGTCAGCAGGTGCCTTCGCCTTGCAGTGATCCAGTTGTTGACTGAAGAAGAGTGTTCTTTTATTTTGCCAAGCCCTTCCACGTAATAATTAATTGTTATTTGTTTTTGATTTCCAAACTCAGGCCATGACCGCACCACTCGGTCTTTAGCAAAGCTCCTGAAGCTGCCTTCAGTCACTTCTTTGCCGTGCTGGGAGCAGTTTGGCATTGTGGCTGCTGCTTGCTATGTGCGAGATGGAAGGCCATGGTCGTTTCATGCCCCTTCATGTTGACCCTTTAACGTCACATTCTTGTTTGCTTACTTTGGTGCAGGCTCGTGATGTACTTCTTGAAGAGGGCCAAGAAGTTGAAACAGGCACCAATGAGCTTGGTTGAGGCTGTTTGCGGTTTCTTCAAAGAAACCGGCGGGGTGCAGAAGCGACTTGCTTTTTTACCCACAAAGGTAGCAAGGACCCGGCGCATACAGTCCAAAGTCCGAAGTCCAATGAAGAAGGCGATTGCCAAAAGAGTGTCTTTGTTTGCAACGCAGAATGAAGTAATAAAATACGCAATGTTTGTGCCGCAAGGAATGGGGCCAAATACGCCTTGTTTGGCCTCGATTTGGCGCTTGTTTTTGTTGTTTTCTTGGTGTTTTCTTTTTGGACAGCATTTAGAGTACCAGCATTCCATGCTTCCTAGCACCTAGGTGATCAGAGCGAATATGGACATCAATCGCCTCACCCTTGGCAAATTCCTTGCTTTTTGTGGACAGTTCGTGGATGGGCGTTTGGCTCCCATGATGGTGAACCATGGGCCTGGCTGGAAGGTGATTGGGAGTCAGAGCCTTGGCATCAACTAGTGTGTGTTTGGGAGGACTTCGCAATGACAATTACACTTGAAGAGGGCTGGGTGAATATTGACCACTCATCAACCTGGAAGATGCGTAAAATCTCTTCAAATTTCTTGTAGAAGTTATATTGTTAACAGGTGGAAAATCAACAGAGTTGAAGAAACAAGCCTAGACTATAATAATCAGATCAACTATGGCTTGCATGATCGTAGTAGTGAGTTGAATTGTGCTTAACACACTGTTAAATATCTTTGTCACAGAGCGCAGTTCCAGCTATCAATCAACAGCTCATGCCCGGTGACCACGCGCCAACCTGGAAGAACCAGCAAATTCTTGGTGGCTGTTCTTTGCAATGGGCTCAGAGGAATGCTGCGTTCCTTGTAGCAGCGGTTGGTTCTATGTGCTGCTGATGCTAGCAGCCATCGGGCTCTTTGTTGTCCTGATAAGCTTGGCTGACTTTTTGTTCTGTTCGGTTTGCTGCTGCCGCTACTACTGGTGCGGTGCTTGGAGGGATTTGGTGAACCTACAGCAGCAGCCACCCACCAGACTTGGAAGATCTGTTGACCTTGCTCTCCTACGTAGCAGCCCAGGGGGTACGACGCAGCCAAGTCAGGAAGAGCCAAGTCAGGAAGAGCAATAGCCAGTCACGCGGCACTCGTTTAGTATTGTGTACAAAGTCAGCAGTTCACGGCCTAAAAAGTCCGCAGTTCACAGTCCGTGACCTGCTGTAAAGTGCAGAATTTCGTGCCTTTTCCAATCAACCTCAGTGTGGCAGGCTCGAAAATGTATGAGTCGGGCTCGGCAGCTTGTACGTTTCATAATGTGCATGGACACTATATCAGTGAAAAATAATAGTTGGTTGCACTCTTCAATCTTGCCTTCTCCACATCATCCCTGGCCAGACCCCTCTTGTTTGGAACTAAGGATCAGCCAAAAGGTTGAGATGGAAGCTTCGCAGCTGATGCCAGTGCATTTGTGCTCCCACCTTAAAGCCTTGAACCGATTAGCTCTGGAGGACGAAGCAGACGAGCAAACTTGGTTTCTTGGCTGCTTGCAGGCCACCGAATTGTTAATTTACCTGCGAAAATCGATGTTGACAGGCTAAGAATCACTTGGAGTTTATGAATTTAAATTTGGCTCTGCTGAGGATTTACTTGCTCACTCACAGGTAGCCAATCATATATACTATCCTTTGAGTGCTTTGTCGATACACCTCATGCAGCTTTCCCAGGAATGGCTCTAACGCGAAGCAGTTTCGAAGCTGGTCAGGGCTGAGCGAGGATGCTGCCCTACAGTGGGTGCGTGAGCATTTGCAGGAGGTTGTGGAGAAGAAGGGTTGGGCGCGAGCCTCCAGGCTCACGAAGCAGCTGACCGAGAATGAAGTTGTGATCGGATCATGCAAAGCGATCCAATGTCTCCGGAGCCTTGCCTTGACGTTTTATGGTTTGAAAACATTCCTGTGATGCTTTGATTTGGGAGCAGCTTTTCTTTTTCCTTCCATGCTGAGTTAGTTATTGTAGTGGGGCAGTTTTATTTTCTTATTGCTGGTAGAAAACAAAGGACGGCCAAATTCAATTGATTTGGCCCCGTACTTTTTTAAAATTAAATGTTTTCAGCAAATCTGCCATTCTGCTTCCGGGGCTATGATGACTGGTCCTTCAGGCCTGATGCCCACAACCGATGATATGTTCAATACTGCAGGTCCACCTTTCCGGATCCAAATTGAACCATGTGCTAAAGTTCTTTAGAACATCTTGACCAGCAAAGCCTTAGACAACATACGCAATTCGGCGTTCTTTGCAAGCCAGAATGTATATAGTCTGACGTTTTCTGAGCCTGGCTGGGCACATGTTGGGGGATGGTTTCGGTCTCAGGAATTTCGGTCATGCACACTGCCCGAGTCCCTTGGCAGCACATCCAGTCTGACGAGTTGGCAACCACACTTTGGGCGCTCGCTGGATGAATCTCCAAGGCAACTGGGTCGGAGATGTCACCCCCGTGTTGCGAGAAGATGTTCAAGAGGCAGCAGCAGACTCAAGGCTGCGGCGGGTGATTTGTTTCATATTGTGGAACAAATTGTAACTTCTGTTGTTGGAGGTACACTTCGTGAGTGGGCCCTTGCCAACACTTCATGCCGAGGCCAGGCAGCCACGACGTGTTTTTGAAGGTGTGCCAGGATTTGAAAAAGACGATGTTGTGGATTTTGATTGTCGTGCAGTCGTGGCTGAATTGTATAGGTATAGGCCCCGGGTGCAAGACCAATCCAAGAAAATTAGCCATATGTGTAAACTTAGAGGTGGTTGGAGCTTTTTGTATTGAGTAAGCTGTGGACAGAGCAAACGTTCACCTTTCCATGATGGCTCAAAAGATCGCAGTACCTGTTA
>OMLO01005882.1_pt1 | contig 10308 bp, 4 predicted proteins | sample 1674811 | NCBI WGS metagenome assembly OMLO01 (sample SAMN06265003, study PRJEB25207) | coral metagenome | isolation source: Coral host | place: Mexico:La Bocana,Puerto Morelos, Mexico | collected 2008-11-13
ATTCGCTAAAGTTCGCCTCGGGCGCTCTGTAAGCGCAACAGATTAGTGTCGGGCGACACTTGGTGCGATTTAACTCAATCCACAAGCACTCATTATCGCCAGAGTCAATATCATGCCTGACGCGAAACGGCAATCCTTCACGAACATAAACAGCAACGCCCCCATATCCTGTTTTATTAACAATCCTATCCCGTCTGATACACACAAAACCAGGCAATGCAATCTCGGTATCTTGGATGGTGTCATCCAGCCATGTTTCCGATAATGAAAGAATATCAATGGTTTTGTTATCCAAACCTTCCAGGCGTATGGAGTCGATCTTTTGTCGAAGACTGCGGATATTTAAATGTGCAATCTTGAGCCCTCGAGTTCTTCTGATATCAACTAGACTCCAATAACCTGGATTGGTTTCCACGTCGCCAGCCAGGGCTAACAGGACAAATGCTAAGGAAGCATGTTGGAACAGCTTACAGGCAATATATCCCTTCTGAAAGCCACTGACTTCTTTATCTCCGATACGCCCGTGACGTTTCACTGGGGCATGAAATGCTTGAATTTCCACCTTAGAAGCCAACTGGGTGGCGAAACAGACATCCCTGACTTTGCATACCGTATTGAGTGAAGGAATTTCCAGGATAGAACTGTTGAAGATTAGAAATAGGCAAAGGAATATGCCAATTTTTAAGGACAGAGAGTTAACGCGTCCGGCCGCCATTTTTGTTGCAGTAGGGGGTTTGGCGTCTGTGAAAATGATGAAAAAAAAATGAAAATGAAAATGATCGCAAAATTACTTCTATACTTGATACTAAACATGTTTCTTCTTCGTCTATAAATGACAGTGTGCCGCAAGGACAAGCCGTTCAAACTGTGCCTATACGACAAATGCCTGTCATCCCCAGGCTGTCCCAACCATCCTTCAGCCTGTTGCCGAATGAATTACTGTGGCGGATGTACTGCTGAATATTTCGATGAAAATGATCGCAAAATTGACTGTTCAAAGGGTAACTACCTCTTTTTTTGTATATTGTACTTCAACATACAAATTTGCGGTCTCACTCGTCTCACAATGCTTCTTTTAATTAGATTTTAGCAATTGATTTTCAACTGAAAGCTATTTATCTAAGTCGATTATACTATCTTAATTATATAAATTTAACAGGTTTTCTTCGAAAAACCGACCAATTGTTACACTTTTTGCAGCAACTCAATGCCAGAAGCAGAGACACGAGGCAACAGAAAATTATAAAAGAATGTTTCTTCAAGTCTATGGTAAAATGCCACTAGTCGTTCCAGGATCTCTTCAAGAAAGGAATAGAACTGTGCAAAGTGAAAGACGCGGTGATAACCAGGGAGGACGGCAGGGAGAAAATCAAGGTGGGCGACAGCACAATGGTAATGGAGGGGATCGGGGTGGAACGCCAGGTGGAGATGACAGAGGAAGACACAATGATGGTCAAAGTGGCGCTCCAAGTGATTCCCAACAAGACGGAAATGAAGGGAGTCAAGGTGCACAACATAGCAGTCAAAGTGGTTCAGGTGGAGGCGAACGTGCTGGAAGACATACTGGCCGAGGCCAAGGCTCTGGGGGATATCACAGTGGTAGTAGAGAAGAGAACGGTGGTAGAAATAGTGGAGAACAAAATTTACCCGCTGGTGGACGTAGTCGTCAAAACCAGGGCCAACGAAGGTATTTCAAGAAGAATTGTTGTGAACATGATCTTGAAAAGCTAAATCCTAAAACAATATCGTTTCATAAATGCAAAACTAAATGTGGTCGATTTAGTTTTGTTTTAGCGAAAAAAAAAATCGTCACTTGAAAGTGCACTCAAGCCTCAAAGAGGTGTTGCTAATTGTTACCCTGGTACAAGGTTGTGATGTCAGATTGAAAGGTCTGGCGTTCTCAAATTCTGACAATTTGAAATTTCTTTCTCTTTTACGGTTCAATCAATTTCTTCATCTTGTTGTTGTTGGAGAATCTTGTCTGTGATCGAAGATGTTGTTTATTATGAGAGGACCCGGACGATTGATATAAATTAACCCATAAATATATACAGAAAGAAGTACTTGTTTCTGAGAAGAGATGATGATCGTCGTCTCTTGGTCATTGGCGAATATTAAAAGTGAGCACTGGTTAATAAAAAACACAAACTATGGCAGTGATAAAGAAAGGAACGCCGGGTCACTGGAATGATTCAGTCACTGATTTCCGATGAAAACGGTTATTTTTGCAGGACGCCGGATCTTGGTATATTCATTCCAGAGTGTAATCAGGAAGATGGGGCCTTCTTAGCGGAGCAGTGCAATGCTACTGCTGGTGTGTGCTGGTGTGTGGATGAAAAAGGGCACGAAAAGCCTAAAACTCGTGCGCGTGTGCAGCCAGGAACACGAGACTGCAAGGATGCAATAAGCAAGAGCAATGAGGACAGTAAAGGTGAGTCTTTATTCGTTGAAGTCTAAGATCTAGTTAAACTATCAAAAATAAATAACTCAAATTTTTTGCAACATCCATAATTATGGCATGACTCAGCTTTTCTGTTCGTTGTAAGGACGAGAATCCACTAGCCATCTTAAGGTTAGAAAAAAGGGCTACAGGTGCGCAGATGACTAGTCAGGCCAATCCGCGCTCGGAAGGTTCTCTAGCAGTGAGGACTGGGGGAGGCAGTTGGGTTTGGCACAACCCTACTACCACAGAATGGCCCAGGGGGGGATTTTTTTAACTAGTTTAACAGTGTAATTCCCAGTTTTCCTTTTCTGGGAGATTTGAATGCAATGGTATAGAGTAAACGTTTGTCTTTTGGTCTCTTTGGTAACTAAACTAGAAACCCTTTACAATTAGGACAGTTCAAGCGATTAACACTTACTTTTGTCAGTATGAAAAGCCTACATCCTAAAGTCACCGTAAAAACAACGTAGAAATAATGTCAAGTGTTCCTGGCTCTAGTGTCCTATATAATATCATTAGCCGCAAATAAGCTACCCAAAGGCATCAATTGTAACCGAATAGGATTCAGTGCCATAAAATAGTCACGTGACAGACAGAGTAATAAGGTAGAAACTAGAAGTTAGAAATAGAAAAGAAAAGAGCCATTTCGATCTTGGATTGTAACTTACGATTACTTCAAGTTTGTTAGGGAAGCTGTTTAAGTGTAGTCTAGCTTCTTTTGATTTCTCCTTTTATTAGACTTATTCACTGAAGGTGCACATGGGCGAAAAAACAAAGGCCATCAAAAAAGAAAGAGGCAAGTGATATCTGGAGTTAGTTCTCGGCTCTTCAGTAGCTTTAGACGTCGTTCTACTTGACTCGTTCCCCTCCCTGATTTTTCCATGTAATGCAATTGGTCTTACCAAGGTTGTAAATGTGTTCTGACTTTAAATGCATTATATCAGTAGCAAACTTAAACCTGTACATTGTATTATTGAATCTTTCTGATATCTTTTAAGTTATCAATTCAGAGACGGGGCGACAGATGCACTTAATATGTTACACTTTAATGCCACGAGTTGCCAGTTTGTTCAATTACCTTCATTTGTGCATTTTGCAGAGTTGCGAGAATGAACATTAGACTGATGGGGAACTTTGAGGACATCATTAAGAACAAAGAACAGTTTATCAAGTAAAGAACACTTTGTTACTCGTTTTCCCAGTAACATGAATCAGAAAAAAAGACATGAAGTGATATTAAAAAAGGCTGTAAGGGTTACCATGCAAAGAAAAGTTTTCACCCACCGAATAATGTTGATTGCGTCGTTTGGCTGTAATCAGAAGGAGTAGAGGGCTGGAACGAAAGAGAGTCTCGGGGAAGCCAGTAACGAGGAAAAAGAAATAACGTCATTTATCCCTCGCCTTTCACCCCTGCTCGTCAATCAACCCGACTGTTTCTCCTTAGGACCTTTTTTTCAAATCCAAAGATGGCGCTCGTCCTTTCACAATGCCATCGCTAGGTAAGGTACGCCTGCATTACAGTTACCAAGTTTGAGACAAGTTGACTGCGATGTGTCACGTTAAAACATTTATACGGCTTGGTTTGTAACCACTATAAGACAGCCATGTGCTGAATAGCTTTGAAAAAGTACTCTCACAGCGCATTTTTAGCGAACACTAATGAAATTATGGTTACTGTGGTTACACCCGCTTTCTAGCAACTTTAAAGATAAAGTGGTCAGTGTTACTAAGGTCAAGAAGGAGCAAATTCAGAATGTTGAGGTTAGTAAATTTTAAGTTTTCCTTGAGTGTCTTTCTTGCAGTTATATTTTTTTGTCTCAGTAAATCATTTATTTTAACTATAAATGTTTAGAACATAGCCAAAAGAAAATGCGCGCGCTGATTGGTTTAAAATCGCTGGTGTTTCTATTTACAAGCTCGAGATTTCTATCGCGTAATAGTTGACAAAGGTGCACTCAAGTTCCCTATGACGCATATAAATCGAGAGCGAATACTTGCTTAGTATAAATCTACTAGTCGTTCAAAACTTTATCTGAATTCTCTACACGGACACTTTAAAAGCGGAAAGACGCGACCGTTAGTTTGCTAACAAGCGCTACGCTACTCACTGTCTACTACAGAATAATAAGTAGCGTAGCCAGTCAGAGAACGAATTTCTGATAGAAGGCTGGTAGGTAGGCGCGGACGCCTCACAGCCTCATAGCTAGTGCGCTGGTCTCGGATCGAGCGGTCTGGGTTCGAGCTCTGTCCGGAAACATTGCGTTGTTTTCTTGACAAGAAACTTTAATCTCACAGTGTTTCTCTCTGCCCAGGCGTATAAATAGGTGCCGGCGAACCAAGAGATCAAGATCATATTCTCTTGGGCGACCTTAATGCTGGGTATAACCCTGCGATGGACTAGCATTCCATGAATACTCGTAGTCGCTTCATTACAGAAATCGGGATAAGCTCCTGCCTGACGGACCATTTGGCTCCTATGCCGCGCAGAATTTACCTTTTACTTTAACCTCAACAGAAACACAGAACTAGCTTGAGCTGTTAACGTAACTGGCGCGAGAAAAGCGGATATACTTTTTAATGTTGAAACTAAACAAGTGGCTTTCTTTTTTTCTTCGCAGAAGTTTCATTTTCTCCCTCTTTCTATCGAGTTCTAGAAACACGAGTGGAAGTTAGGGAGAATTCGAAAAAGATATTGAAATACTCACCTGTCGGCCTTGTGTTCCCACTGCATTTCGTGTCTCTATATATAACTCAATAGAAAATTAAACCGTTATATGCATTCTATTTCTTAAATGTGGCTTTCTTTCTTCGCGTTAGTTTACTCGTATTAGTCAATGATCATTATTGGCCTTACATTGTAACAATAAAGAGCAAAAAAAAAAAAACGAGAAAATGACCCCTTCTCAGCCAATCAAAATGAAGTAAATCTCTCAGTAATTTAATTACAAATTGTTTAATATCAGGACTCAACTGGTCAAGTTAAATTAAGCACTTCTACTGCAACTTATGCCATCAGATTTCAAGGGGAAGCATCAAAGTGCAGTTCGAGATTGTCGAAGAGGAGGACTCAGCGCCACTTGAAGAAATCGTGGATAAAATGGAGAAAGAGGTTTGTCCTTGAACAATGGGTTAAGTGGCCATTACCATTTGGTCGGGATAGTTTGGTCGTGCATCAAGACGATGCATGCGCATGATCTGTTGGCTTTACTGATCAGGTGTTGCCATTTTAAGCAATTTCACAGCGAATGACCTATAGTCAAAACACAGAAAAGACAAAAACGGGAACGGATAGGCGAGAGTAGAAAACATTAAAACCATTCAAGAACTGGGAAAACTTAAAGAAAACGTTGGCCTAAGTTTTTCAAGGTTATGTGAATTTGTATGAAAGTTTAATTATAATTTTCAGAAATCATATTCGTCTGTTTTATAGGCATGGTTTTACTATAACAGTGGTTTGCTTTCCATTATAAAGTTTAGAGGTCAATAATAACAAAAATAAATATGACTACCTCAGTCAAAGTACCTTGACGAACTCCTTTAACCATCCTTTAGCAGTTTCATGACTGATGCTGAGTAAAAATCAAAAGATGATGTTGAGCCTGGGGTCCATCTAATGGAAACAAATTCACTTTTCCAAATGTCAATTCCTCGATGACCACCGACGTAAATGTGATTATGCAATCCACTTATGTATCAGGTTACATCCAAGGACTTTGCTGTCAAGATGGACGACAAAGAATATCGTTCGGACGGCAAATTTCGCGTTGAGGTGGACAATCCGCATGACGAAAACACGATCGACTCTGTTCATAAACGACAGTTGTCACCAGTTGAGGCGATTGCCATTGGTTCCTGTGCGATCGTTTGTTTGCTGGGAACAGCGGTGTTCGTCTGGAGGCTCTATGTAAGTTGTAATAATCTCAATGTTTATTGGTGACATGTGTGGACGATGTGAGCCGTTCGATTGATTTCTGCAAAATCTTTAACTTTTTTAAATCTACTTAAAACTACTTTCCGGCGTCCCGTGGAAAACTTTTCTAGTGCATAAAAGGGCTTCAAAAAATTCGTACCGTGTACCAAAACACTCACAAACCCCATAAAAGTCTAATGGACCATTCCTTACGTTAGCATTCAAGAGAGGATGAGGGAAACTAGAGTTTATCATCCGTATAGACCTCATTCCAAAGGTAATCACTCCTATGTGTCCATGTGGGCGGCCCACACGTTTTCTCACCCATTGTTATCCTTCAAAAAAAAAAACGTACACATACCGCACCGGCATGGTAGAATTATCCGCGACTAACTCGAGACCATGTCTAAAAATAATTTTAGAGGGTAATCTTGGGAATAACGCCTTTAGAGGGATTTAAATGTCTTTCTCTTCATCCTCTCTTGTAGTCCCTTATAGCGTGCTTGTTTTGGCGATTTATATATCCCTTATTATAGCCTTTTTGTGTATTAATTATCCAGCATGCCTTTAATTTGTTTTTGTTCATGATCACACAATCTAGTGCCGTGGGAGAAAGAAATTAGAGCCCGTAGGCTGGAAGGACATGGGCGAAAAGAAACCTCCGGAGGTACAGTTCTACGTACCAGAAGCTGCGCCAGCCGTGACCACTAGCATGGGGACCCCTTCTTCTGAGGTGCCTTACCCTCGGGTTAAGGCTGTTGAAGGGATGCCGGAACCCAGCATTTAAGCACAGTTTGAACCTCCTTGGAGTCACTTGGAGCTTGTAGTGCATGATAGAAAGTAGATGTGTTAAAAGAACTTACGTGCGCTGTACGTTCTTTCTTTCAACGACAGAAACGTCACTACAGTAATTATTAAAGGTAAATCTGTTAAACCAATAATCACCTAGTGGCCACGACAAGCCAGAGGTATTTAATTCGAGTATTCCGAAAAAGATTGCTGTGTAAATTTAGTTACCATACGTTTTGATCATGTGAGCACTTTTTTATCAGTCTTGTCTTCATACTTGTAACTAGATCGATTTGCTTTTGAAATCAATAAAAGCGAAACTGTCTTTATTCAACTGGAACTGATCGCATACATTTTTATTGAAATAAAAGTCCATAAAATTTCTTTACCGGAGCAACATCATTACAAGACTACATAACAGTACCGCAGGACCGTTGACCCAAACCACTGAGCTTCCGTTGCACATATCGTCCTCACAACACTTAACGTCACAGTCTGAAGGACCCAGGTGATCCTTGCAGACGGGATTGAATTTTTCATCGCAGAAGCTTTCAGGTCCACAGGATTTTCCAAACACTTGAAACTCTCCATCTTTGGTCGTGTAATGGGCCTTGTAGCAATTTGCGTCACTGTAGGTACAATAGAACTGTGATGACTCCTTGTTGCAGTCTTCCCAAGATTTTGTGCTCGAACATTTGTGGCAGTTTAGACCAAGAACTATAACAAAAGTCATTACGTTTAGGAGGTATTTAACAAATTACAGTATACATATGCATCCAAGGAAACTGAGTCACTACAAAACATGTGTCAAATGTATGTTACTAGCTAAATTCATGTACAACGAAGGCAGAAACACCCCGGTGGGCACTCCGATCCCACTGTTAAGATGTCGGGGCCCGGGTCGGGGAGGCTCAGTGGAAAGTTAACGGTGACCAACCTGAGCATGACTTGGCTTCATTTGACGCCCAAAAGATACTACGGTTAAAAACGGGCAAGTTTTCCCGAGGAGAAAACGGCAGATGCAAAACCTACTAAAAGGAAGATTTTATTTTTCATTATTCTCAACAGCTGTCTTAAACAGATAAACACTACATATTCGTGAGAGCCAAAAGGTGAAACGCTCGACCCTCTGCATTAGTCTGTAGTGGCCAAGATGCGAGAAGACTTTGCATTGGTCGAAATGCCTCAAAATCTCATTACTTTTGTAACTTCGCGTACGAAAAATATCTTTCTTTTTGTCGTGAAAAACGTGAAATGCCTCTTCTTGAGAGTGTCAATGGGCCTTGAGAAACGCGAATTTTGTAATTTTCACGCATAACGGCTAAATTTGTGATCAGTTTTACGGCTAACGGCAAAGCCCATTGAGACACTTACATGTGGCTCAGCGACTGGTAAGCGGTCTCGATTCATCACTCTATTGCCGGAGTGATTAATAAAGAAAAATCTTTAAAATCACGATGCATAATTACAATAACATATTGATGATATTATATATTTCTTCTGGCACGTATCATTGATATTCAGAACAATTTTTTTCATATAAGATGGAAAACCGCCAGCTCATATCTTTTGAAGAGCAAGTGAAACTTCATTTACGAGTGAGTTACAAAACTTTCTTTTAAGACAGGCGATCAAAAAGTCATATTCCGTCAATCTGTATGTAGTAAGTCGATGTTTGATTGTTATTGACGCGCTTGGGCAGCCACGTGGAAGGTCAGTATGGCTTTACTTCAAACTACCCTTGTTGCTAAGGTCCACCGAGTAACTTACGACGTTTCACACCGGTTAAGGCTTAATTCAGGCACGAACAAGGATTACTTAGTGTTAACTGCGACAGAAAACGGACGGCACTGACGTAATAGATGACCACTACACGAATGTGTTCGTTTGGTAAGTAAACATTGTCCAAAAACTAATATACGTGCAAGGAGGCTCGATATTGCACGCGGAATAACTACATAGAAAAAAAAAAAGAATTCGAAATCTGTCCATCGATCAACCCACTTTGGTCTGCCGTATGGTCATCAGTATACAGTGCGGATAGCTTTAGTTTAATGTCAATGAGTTCAGTTTGTAACATTCACCATTTGTGATATACTAACGTTACTACTGGGAGACTGTTTATGAAATATTACCGGAGTATTCAAAACATTCAGTTGTCTCTAGGCTGTGATATTGTTATAACGCAATAAAGTGGAACAGTTCAAAATCTACAAATGTTTCTAAACTTGCCGGTGAAAGTCAAATTTGTAGGCATTAGTTTATTACTTTTTATCTTATCGATGGCAGCTAAGTTTTTGTGGGTTTGACTTAACCGTACTAGGAATGAATTAAGTGTCGAGTGATATAGTTAGCCGTGACGCGCATGTCTGATAGAGTGTTTATAGTAAAAGAATGTAATTACAAAATGCGGAGAATCCTAGAAAGTTGGACAAGTTTCTACTTCACCATGATCAATGAGCAGATTACACAGTGATGAAGGAGCAGTTTGAACCTTACTAGAATTTCAATATGTTTTTACCACAAATGTCTTGATTGGCTAACCACAAGGCAGGTTGCGCATAAAATTATTCAGGTATCTTAACAATTCCAATCACAAGAAATTTTGATTTGTTTATAAAACATATTAGTTGCATCAATTCCTTACCATTTGGAATAACAGTGAGTAGCAGAAAGCTGGTCACCTTAGCGCGCAACTTCATATCCTCTTTCTCGCTAAATAGCACCTTGGTAGTCAGTTGGAACAATTGATTAGCCTACTTCCTTGCGTTGACTTTGAAAGCGTAATTATGCAAACTATTCACATGCTTTTCTTGGGAACGAGACGCCTTGATTGACAGTACAGAGAGCGTTGTCATGAGGACGCCGTAAGGACCTTTTTTAAGGATAATTATGGGGAAACGGTTTAATTCTTAATATGAACGAACTTGAATAAAAGTAAATCTACCTCGCTTCAGGTGTGTGTTCTCTGATTGTTGCTCGTGAGGCTTCTAAGCCGATTTATGGCCATTCAGATGGTTTTAAGTTTAAGTGCTTATACCTTTGCTCAAAAGTTGGGCACTGATGGGTCCGGCCGAATGAGTCCACTGAGAGAAAACGACCATGAATTCGCTGCCGCAAATGCTTCAATCGCCACGAAATTTCACATACATCACGGGCGATATTT
>OMLO01005883.1_pt1 | contig 10308 bp, 5 predicted proteins | sample 1674811 | NCBI WGS metagenome assembly OMLO01 (sample SAMN06265003, study PRJEB25207) | coral metagenome | isolation source: Coral host | place: Mexico:La Bocana,Puerto Morelos, Mexico | collected 2008-11-13
TAAAGGCATCAATACACTGCGTTTAATAATAGAGAAAAATAGCGCAGAAAGTGCGGGTTTTGAATAAATAAAATGATTGCTCTATGATGACATTTTTGTTTTTGCAATCCTTGTGTGCGCGCTCAATTACATCAGCAAAAGCGCGCGCAAAAACTGTGTTCGGCCTCCTTAAACATTGCAAAAATTCAAGTAATTTGTGGGTCTTACATGTGATGAACCTAAAACTTCAAAGGATCAGTAATTTTTATTTTGGAAAATGATGATGTCGCATGAACACCAGTAATTGCTGTAATCCTTTGTTGTGGAAAAAGCAAGCAATCAGTCAATGGATGGAAACTGATGGGAAATGTCTACCTCATTTCCAGTTGTTCACCCCATAGAAAGTAAATGAAAAGTTAAGCATACAAAAAGTGGGGGAAGAAAAGATGGGGAGGGTAGGCCAAGATGTAGAATGACTTTGTTAATCTCATTCTCACAGGGTTCGCACAGGCCCTGGGAAACCTGAAAAGTCCTGGAATTTTATTATGGCATTTTCCAGCGCTGGAAAGTCCTAGAAAAAAGGCTACTGATTCTGGCAACTCTCAAGTAATGAAGAAATTATAATCACGAAGGGAGGGACCAAAAAGAAATGTACAGTAGACAGTAAGGAGAATTAACATTGAGATCTTTGGAGTGAAAGAATCAATGTGAATTTTGGAGTTTTGGAAAAATCAATTTGAGCTCTGAAAAAGTCCTGGAAATTTGCTCCAATAAAGGCTTAAGACTCTCACCCAATTCCCCCCAATCCCTGTTCCATTCTGCATTTGTTCCCAGGTCATTCCAATTGCAATTCATGCTTGGCTTAATTTCTATTAATGATTACACTCCATGCTTAGAAAAGCCTGTGGAGGAGGCAGGGGAAGGTTGTCCTACAGAAGCATCAGTAGCCCAAAACCACCATGAACTTCAATCCACCAGTGATAAACTATCACTATCCATAATAACTTTTGCCATTGTTTTGTGTGATTATCAAAAGTTATAGTTTATAACACTGATTAATTCAAGTCAAATGATCTATCTCTATAATTAGCTAAGATACCAATGGGAAATCAACAACACAATAAATTGTTATATATTTTTTAATGCTTTCATTTCATTTCAGACCAAGAATCTCCCATTGTGAGTGTCTTGTCTAGTGTCGAAAATCCATCACTTGTCTTCATAGTTCATCAAAATAGCATCACAGAATGTTGGGAATTTACACAGTCAAACTACAAATGGATTAGGAGAAATGAATTTCAACTGAGCAACACAAAAGGAGTTGAAATATTGCATGTTTTACTACACCCTCTGGTGAATGCATTCTTTTGGTGTGAACGTCGTTCAGTCTCCGCATCAAATTTAATAACCTGTTGTGTTTGTCTGAGAGATGTGACTGTGTCTGAGAGACTAGGAAACAACACTGTGGTTTCTGTTGGACCCCTGGTTGTGATTCTTCATAGCTGTCCTGCCATGTCTTTGCATGTCATTGGCAGAAGCATTTGCCTTGTTCCTGACTTTCCCGAGGAGTTGAGGAGTTTTATTCTCTTTTGGACATTTGTTCAGCGGTCGTTAAAGGTTTGTTAAAAAAATTTCTAAATGAGAATTGTAAAGTGATTTGTACAACATATCAACTTTCAAGAGAGAAAAAATTGACTCCTTTTTATTTGCCAACTTTTTCTGAGTGAGATTTTTATCTTAGGAGTTCCAGGATTCATTAAAGAAGGACTGACCGCATTCAAAGACTTTTTATCAAAGATGTTTTGATCACTTTTCTGTCCCAGTGCACCAAAACACAATCAAACATTATACCTCCATCAAAACTAACAACAACAGAAGTACTTTTCCTCTGAAAATCACAGAATTATGAAAAGTTTATCATTTCACTAATAACCAGCTGTGGATGTTTCTTGTCTTGCCTTGGTTCGTATTTTCATTTTTTTAAAAACGTGTTTTCATTTAAGATGATTTCCAGTCCATACTGCACACTCTCCAAAGTTTGCTTATGTTTTTTGTTTTGATTCATGTAAGATGTTGCAAATTGTAACATTTTGCAACTACTTACATGAAGTAAATTCTAAGTTTCATGTCAACTGCCATCATGGATGAAAAGCTTTATGCCTCGTTCTGTCTGGCATCACTTCATAGCTGTAAAAAACAAAGAAACTTTTGGAAAAAAAGGCCTGGAAGATAAGGTATGTGGATCATAATGAATAACATCGATTTGTGAGACCCTCAAACATTGGGGTTCTGAGGCTGTGCAGTACTGGAAATCTTCTTTAAGGCAGTAATACCTCTAATGTTTCAACTAGGCATGAGGAATTTATGAGGCATGAGGCATTTAGACTTCTGCAGGGAGGGGGTTGAAGTTATTCTGCATGAATAAAGGGTGAAAGTTTCTAAAGAAACTGTGGTGCTGCATCGGTGGGGGTAACAATGTAATTTGGTTATATCAACTAAGTTGAAAATGTAAATTGGCCACTGAAACGAGTTATACAGTGTAAAGCTGACGTTTAGAGCGTTAGCCCTTCATCAGAGCGAACGTAAAGTATAACAGTTTGTCAACTAGGTAGACTATGCTGAGAGCTAAATCAAAATATTAAGCCACTAGCTCATGGTATGGAGAGGATTTTCAGGGGTTATTTTTGAGTTGGAAAGGTCTGCCTGTATTTGAGAGCTCTCATTTCCTGATTATATACAGTACTTTACATTAAACAGGGCATTCTGAATTTTGATCTTGAGTTTAAAGTAATTACAGACTATAATTATGATTTCTTATTTGTTACAGATTTATATATGGAATTATGGTTTGATAGGAGATGTAGACTCATTTGACTTCAGAGCAATAGTTGCAGAGCTAGTTTGTCCGTGGACGTCAGGAACAAATAGTGGCCAGCAGCATCTCGTTGCTATCACATCTCACCCTGCAACAAATGAACTTCTTGTACTCAACAGTGATTTAGAACTGTCATATTTCAAACTTGAAGACAGAGATCCTGTCCTAACACCCCTTGTTAAACTTGTGTTAGATTCTTCATTTACCAATGACAAAATTTCATTGTTCTTTGCATTTGATCTTATTGTTGGACTGGTGTGGGACTCAGGTGTTGTTGCATTTCATGACATTCACAGTGGAGCTAAAATCTGTAGGCTTGAGGACTTGCAAGGTCAAAATGTTCACATTTGGAGGAGTTTTCATTTGGCTAATTCCATTGGATTTTGGTCAATCAGTGGAATTTGGAAGCTCCAATCTGGATCAGTTCTTGAAATTTCTGAATGTATTAGATCTTCCATTTCTTTGGCATGCACTGTAAATGGAGAAACCAATTCTTCAGTGATTCAAGGTGAATCAGGTTCCAAAACCAGGGCTTTGCACAGAAATTGTTTTATAGCCGATGGTCCATCCTTGAGAACTGAATTTGACATCTCATCTGAAAAGTTTGCTATTCCTGAACTGGTACAAGATCAAGAAGTGTATTCTTCTAGAAGCACTACTGAACAATCTATGAACATTGATGAAAGGCTACTTGCTGGCCCACTTTTGGCTGCAAGTCACTTGATGAAGTGGAATTTGAATCACAGGGCAGCCAAGCTGGCACTGGATTCAGTTGTTTGTTCAACAATCCTGTCAGATTGTGCTTTAAAAGATTCAGAGATCCCCAGATTTTTTCTTGATCTCTTGGTAAGTGAACATTCTCAGGGCCCAGCAATAGCCCTTGCTTTACTCTGGGAACATCCAATGCACAGAGAATTCATCCTCCAAAGGCTTGAACAATATGTAGGTGAAAGAGTGTGCAAACCTCACATGGACAAGACATTTTTGAATGAACTTTTGCATCCATACTTGAGTGAATTTGTTTTGCTGAGCAAGCAGTGTAAGTCCGCAATAATTGATTCTGGTTTCAAAGAAATGGCTCAGTCACCCTCACTTCCAATCAACTCTGTCTGCCAAGAGATTCCTGCTTTGCTAGAGGCATTCAGTAATGGCCCACTGGACATGACGTCACTGGAAAGGCTGAGCACGTTAAGTCATCAACAGCCCCAGGAGGTTCTTGAATGTGTGGCAGAGTATTTAAAGATTGATTCTAAGCATGATGACTCACAGGGACGTCACCTACAGCAGAGATGGCAGAAAATTTACAGGTAAGTCCGCAGAACAATCTTGTTTTACTGTCAGGTACGGTGGCCCATTAAACGTGTCATCTGATCTCAGGGTAAACTTACTAAAACGATTGCGTCATTGACTCCCAATCAAAGCTAAACTCAAATGTCAATCAGCTAATTTGTGAAATCAAGAATTAATCAACGAAACATACGTAAGGTCACACCCAACCCCCTCCCCAATTCAACATTACTCTCTCTTGAGTAAGCCTTTGGTGGAGTCTCTTTGTGGTGGTCAGGGAGGGGGAATTGTATCCTTGGAAGGGAAATTAGTGAAGTTTACTACCAACCATGAACGCTAGGAGGTGTCCACCATTACGACAGACATCTGACTTTTGTTTGTTGAGGGTAACCTTATAAGGCATTAACAAGCAGATAACAGACTAACAATTGTCATCCACTGAATAATGTCTTCATACATCACTAAGCATTTAATAAGGATTTGATGAGGAGGAGAAAGTAGCATTATGGTATTGCAACTTAGCCTGCAGTGCAGGTGTTTTCCATGCGTTCACAAAGTATAGCGGTATAAACTCACGATCAAGTAGAACCGCCACCATGTTGGTTTAGAAAAAGTGGGTGGGGAGGGGGTGGGTAAGAAGAGGAAGTATTTTTCCTTCTCCTCCCCCTCCCCTGTTACTCCTCTTTTAGCCCAACACCCACTCCCTGGGACACCTTTTCGTCTCTCCCCAAGCCTCTTCCAAGTTTGAATCCAAGATGGCGCTCTCTTGGTGAAAAGCTAATTGCAACTGAGTTATTATTATGGTTTTATCAACATGTCCTTCAGACTTGAGTGGAGAAATGGCAAGTGGCAGAGGACTAGAGTAGCTCTCAAAGATCCTTTCAATGCCGTTTTGAGCATACTCCTGCGAATCTTTTACGATTCAAAATCCGAATGGCTCATGAAGATGGTGGAGAAGGGAATGGATACAATTCACCCGGAAGAGTCAGCTGAGAGGACTGAGGTCTGAAACAGATAATTAAAGTGCCTATGAAGTAAAAAAAATTGCTTCGTATTTGAAAGGCTTCTCAAAATAAAGAAAAATGGTGTTTCCTTTTTAAATTATCTTTTTTTGTTTTAGAGGTATTGACGTTTTTGTATTATGCAAATGAGGAAAGCGATGATGTTATAAATTGTTTCACTAAAGTAGTAAAATACTGAAATGAAAATATCTCTAGAACTATTTGAGCAATGCACCAGGAATGTACATCACAAGAGAAACAGGATGACAACCTTTTTGTCATTGTCAGGGTCCTTCTCGAAACATACATTATGTCCATATTGTCTTAACTCTTCTCACTAGATTGTGGGAGTGGATGATCCTTTGTTTTAAGACAAAAACTGAGAATTTCGGTTTTAATTAACACAGGACAAGCAGCAAAACCACTGTCATGACAAAATAGTGGTTGCTTTGTAACCCAAAGTAACCCAAAAACTAGATCTGCACTATGATAGCATATCAGTAATGTTTTTACCTTTTTCCTGTCAACTTGCCAATACATCATTGGTTGTGTTTTTTTACATTCCCTCTCAAACCCGACTATTAAAACACATGTCATAATCTGGCTAAATTTTGAAACTAATTTTATTAACTCTGCAAGCATTCCGGAGCTATAATACTGGGCAACCGACCAAAGGAATGACATTTTCAATTGTTTCAATTTGATTTTTTTTTCTGTAGGAGTATTTAACCCAGTCTGTGTTGGAGTGTCTTCCCATTTTGCGTACACGAGATGTTAACACTAAGTCAATCTTGGTGCACTCACAACTGTGTTACTCTATTGGTCAAGAGACTCAAGCTCTTCATTTGCTTCTCAGCAGTCAAATGTGGAAGGAAGCTGTTGATTTTGTTTCCTGTTGTGGAACGAGCAGCGAGAATTCAACTTTGCTTTTCGTCATGTTGATAAAGGGACTTCAGAGCGGAAGAGCTCCTAGTGAAATGCTAGTCGAGGCCCTCAATATAAAGCCCAATGGCTTTAGTACCTATGAACTTCTGGCTATTATGAGAGACCAAACTCCGGTTGCTAAGGAACCGTATCCAAAAGGTGCAGGACAAGCAACTGTTGGAGAAGTAAGGCCTTTCCTGGCTGCTCTTTTCTCGTCTTAAAGCACAAGGACAAGAAAACGCAACTGTTTGCGGAAGTGAGATAAGCACAAGGAATAGAGAGATGGAAATCCATTTCTAGAGCTTGTGCTTTGTCTTGTTAATTCGCAAGTTGACCAAACACGACCATATCTGCACACGCTTCAAATTCCGTAGTCTCCTACGCAGCCGTTATTTGGGTCGCAAACTTTTTCTTCTTTTGTTCCACTTAGGACGTGGAGGACCTTTATCGCCTTTCTTTAATAATAACGGGAATTCGAGAGAGCGAGAGTTGCAGTTGAAACTGTACACATCAGAACTTTCGGTGATTCCCTTTGTTGCGGATTATGCTTAACTTCCGCTGTTGTTTCTTCCTTTCTAAGGAAACAGGTTCTGGTTTTTAATTAGGAAAATAAATACTCAACCTGATGAAAACTCGAGAAAAAGTTCGGAAGACTTGGAAATGGCATGTAGACCCAAGTTGCAGTTAAGGGTTTAGTTGTCCCGGAGTCGGACGGGGGGACTCGCATGTGAAAAGGTCTGAGATGCTTGTCCGAATATTTGAATTAAACCCTTCGAGTTTGGCTCCAGCTTTATTTGATACCCAAAAGATACCACTTTAAAATCGGACAGGCAGCGCTGTTGTTATTTGCTTTCAGGGTGCAACTCTAAAAGATACCTTGACGGACACAAATAGTGGCGTTTCGTCCTGAACACACCACAGGAGACCCAAGTGTGTGATTTACACCCCTCAGCGACGACGAAAATCTCCGACTTTCTACATGCAGTACTCTCTCCTCCCCCCCCCCCCCCCCCCCCCAACCTGGGTTACAGGTCATGGAAAGGAGGGAGCGTTGCATGATGACCCCAAACGATGGCTCTAACGCAAACTACGGGTCTACATAAGTAGTCTGAAATTCTCCCGACCATTTCTTTTACGTCCGCATCGGGCTAAGCTAACTGACTTGTGCAAAAGAACCGCATTTTTTTTTTTACAGTTTTTTATTTTGGTAAATATCTGTGTTAACATAACTTCAAGCTGAATTATTACTTATTGACAACAATAGAAACAGTTTTTTGTCAATGTGAAAAGCGCGGTTTTGAAATGACGCAACGACCAACAGAATCAAGCGTCATTACAGTTTCAAATCTAAGGTGATTTGCATACGGGCCTATGCATTTTTTAAAAGAAGTTGAAATATTTCAGACATAAATGTTTTAAATGAACTATTCAATGATCGTCTTATTGTTTATTTTAGAAAATACAATTCTGTCTTAGAAAATGAACAATGTAAATCATTGATACAAACGAGAAACTGTAAAACGATGTTAACAAAATATATTAACGCAATGAAATGTTTATCTCCTAATTTGTGTTTTTTTTAATATATTAAAATCTAGTTTTATATTTCAATAAAATGTTTTACAGAGATCATGTAGTTCTCGCTTTGGTATGTTATCGGTTACCGATTATCTGTAGAGGTATTGTTTCTAGCATATTATAAAAGATGCATGCTGTTACACGGGGCAATGGTTTGCACAGCTAGTCACTCAGTTGTTTTGTCTTTGTCGTCCCCAGAGGCCGCGTTCCTTTTGGTCGGAACCAAGAACCTGACCTGATTTTTTGAGCATGCGCAGGGTACTCGTTTCGGAAACTGGAATGGATACCTTGAAATCAGGTTGGACACATTATGTTTATTACACAACAAGGTTTGCTTAGAGTATTCCAGATAGGTTGTGACTAGAATGGATATTACGAATAAGGTTGTCATCTTCACTCAAAATACATGATAGGAGTCATAAGATAAGAGAGAAAACAGAGGAAAATAGATGTGTTGTGTAGTAAACATAATGTGTCCAACCTGATTTTAAGGTATCCATTCCAGTCACAACCGTATTCTCAGTCTACGTTACCCAGTCCTGCGGTACGGGAAACGACGTATCGTGGGTTTTGGGAACGAGATTGATTCTCAGCCAGTCAGATTTGACGTGAATTCCTTAAGTTGCGGCCGACTCTTGTAAAAGGCCTCTGTGGACAAGAAGGTTTTTTTTGTGCAATAGGCTCTTTGCGCGAGCGTGTCACGTGTCATGGCTATACAAAATAGATACCAGAAATAGATGAGGATATTACATGTAAGTTCGATTTCCAATTTGAAGGCTACTGGGGTTCAAGTGTGAGAGGTTACGATAATATAAAGGTTTAAAAAATATTAAGCAAGACCTAAAAAGAAAAATGTTGCTGAATGGCAATCGTTGCCATGCAGCATACAAATCGTTAAAATTTTTCAAACTCTCAAACTGTCCTTAAACCTCGCACTACTTCCTCAGTGCTTTCAATATGGGACACATTTCATCTCGCTTTTTACATTTCTCTTATGATTGATAAGGTCTCGTGGGACTTTCATGCAAAGGGCCCATTGCACAATTCGCCCGCGAGAAGACATCTGCTATTTCCTTAGAGAAAAAGTAAGAAAACCTCGGTGTCCAGGTTTTCGACAATTTGATTACAAGTCATTATATTGCAATTATGGCCAACAATTGCGCGACAACCGGTCTTCGCATGACAAATTGTGTTACGTTACATATGGTCTGATCTGGAGTAGTCCTGTGTGTACAATATTGGTTCGGTGAGACGTCGATGGCGTCGCTCACCATCCCTTAGTCGGAATGCGCGACTACGAGCGCGGAATTGACTTTGTGCGGCTTTACATTCATCTTTAAAAGTTTCCATGTCATCACCAGCAACTGTATCTAGACTGCCTTTCGCCCCGTCCTCCAATTCGTCCTGCTCTTCTCTCGCTGAGTTTGAATCCTGGCGATGAAACGGAAGAAATTCACTCCCAACAGGAGCAGACATCTTGCGATATCCGAGCGGACTGCACGCAGCCTTAGGTCCGTCGCTTGATCGGAGGATCGCGGCGCTAAGTGCCGCGGGAAACGCATCTCCAACGCTTCCCATTGGCGGGCACATGTTAGCAAGCAGTTCGAATGGCAGGCTCTGTTTCATTCTGTTTCGATCTAGACTCCAAGCATTCAGGCTTTCACGGGGCAAACTTTCAACTTCCGGCACAAGTTTGGCCAGTTTGTCGTCAAAGCTCCTACTTTTGCGGATGACTTTATTCCTGGCTCTGGACACCTTGATTTCCTCATGGTCGGTTCTCATGACTCTCCTCTGAATACTCCCCACGAGTTCTTTTGCCGCGCGCTCTTTCCTCCAGTCGATGATTAAGCCGTCGTCGTCTCCAGTCCCACTCGGTTCAGGATCGTGAGAATCCTGCATTTGACTTACATCCTGGTGGTCATCTTCTTCCAAATGAGGCTTCGAGGTTGATTCCTAATAAGGAAAGCATCGTTAAGAAAGAAAATAGTTTATCGGAGAGAAGCCAAGAAGAAGAAAGGCTAAATTAACGATAATGTATAAATTAAGCACTGATTTGATTAATTTAGATGCAGTTTCGCCATGTTGATCCATTACACCGAAGACTGTAAAAGAAGAACCCAACGATTTAGGTCTAGAATTTGTACGCTGAGAAGGACGCTTTCACCTATTCGTATTTTTTCAAGCGTTATCGCGGACTTGAAATGCCTCCGGAAGGCTGAGATGGCTACCTCTCAGGCGGTCCAGCCTTAGATTATTTGAAATCTAACTTTTTAGTTTTATTTAGTGTTTTAATAAGGTGTTTTTGCAAGTTTTCACCCCCTTAACTTAAATCAAAGTAGATCGGAAGGCGCACCTGGGAGCTTCTCGCCTGTGGGTAGGCTCACATCTGTGAGCTCACGCGCGAGCGGCGAACAGCGAGTTCGCGGGTGAAGCGATCCGGTGAAGAGGAGTCTGGTAAAGAGGGGCGAAGAAAGTAAACCAAGGGAAGAATAGCGTTCACTTGTTACCGCCTGGTTAGGCTTGCAGGCCAAGTTAAGGACGCAACATAGTGAGTGACCTGAGCTCGGCCAGGGTAAAAGTAAACTACGTTAAGGTCATTCCCCAGTATTGCACTGCGCATCTCCTACTGCGCACAATTTCACACGCGATTAGCGCGCGCGCATT
>OMLO01005884.1_pt1 | contig 10307 bp, 1 predicted proteins | sample 1674811 | NCBI WGS metagenome assembly OMLO01 (sample SAMN06265003, study PRJEB25207) | coral metagenome | isolation source: Coral host | place: Mexico:La Bocana,Puerto Morelos, Mexico | collected 2008-11-13
TTATTCTTTCATGGAATTCTATGTGATGCAACTAAAAAATCAAGGGGTAAAATTTTGATCGTAGTACCACTTTAAAGGGAGCACACATTACACATGTTATCAAAAGATAATATAAAATTCCGGGATGTCCTTCAGTGTTCTGTACAGGTAGTGGATTGCAAGAAGGAATACCTGACCTGGTGACTCTGCCCTATAAAAACACAATAGAGGTACATCACATGAAATGAAATGAGAGCAATCCGTGTGGTACAAGTTGCAGCTTCAAAAGTAATTTCCATGTCTGCAGTATTGCCAAAAACAAATAGGACAAATTGCTTTTGTTTTATATCTGTGTGTAAGTAAACAAAAGATAGGTAAATGGATTATATGTTAGCTAAGTTAGCAAGAAATATGGTTATGTTGATGTGATGCTATGGCTATTTTTTAGTGTCACATCATCAGTGACAACATGGGAAGAAAAAAATTGAAAATTCAATGTTTCTTCCATAACCAGAGAGAGGAACTGTGGCTAGCAGTGTCTTACTATCAAAGTGTCTATATATAGTCATGAATAAAGTAGAGACCAGCTCTTGATATGCCTCCCTTCATACACGAAATGCAGCAAACCATGTGACCATTTCTGCAAGCATTTTTGATTGCCTCTGGTGTCCTTATTGCATACGTCACCAGTGCCTTCCTCACTGCTTGAGTATAGTTTCAGAAGTTCTTTGTTTTTATAAAGAAATTCAGCAGTGCCTAGTTGTTAGATGTATTAAAAAAAATAATACTTGTAAATTAAAGACAAAGGGAGACACACTATAGGTCTGATAGCTACCCATTGGAAATTTTCTGTCGCTTTTAAGCCAAATATTTGTTTCAAGAACTAAAACCAAAATGATCAAAAATGCGATAAATAAATAAGCATCCTGCTATTTGACTAGTATTCCTAGTTTAAGTAAAGGTTGATCAATGCCGATTTAGTTACAGTGGGAAAATTTTGCTCTAATTTTAGTAGAGTATTTGGCAGCCTAGTTGATTGCACATGGTGCTTAACCGTGCCTTGCATTATGCACAGAATGTGTGTGCATTACCTAAGCACTGTCCTTAAGTAATTTGTTATATTGCAAAACAAAACAACAAGAGATCTAATTTACGACAAAAGGTATAATCTTATAAAATCACCTTTCATGACAAATAGTAATTAATTACAATTGCTTCACTGTTTCATTTCTATTTGAATGTTTACTACTTAGAAATGATACTTCAAAATGGTTAACAAAATTTTGATTTATACATTGCAAAATGTTGTTTTGAAAATTTAAAACATACATGTAGCACTAATTAAAAGTAGTTTCGAAATTCTTTTGGTTTGGTACAATGTCCATTTCGCTGAACCCTAGCACATGGACTAACACAATGGACCTGGTATGTGAACTACTTCAATGAACTATCAAAGCACTACATTAAATGTGAACCCCTAAAATTTCTAACAAAACTTCTACAGTTTAGTTTAAGAATCACTTTGCCTGCTTATGTTCCAATCTTCTAGGAACTGATAGTTTTGGACTGTCATCGCTTCTGCATGCATTGCATGATGGACGTTTATTTCAAGATGTTAGTAGTTACATGTATTTGTTTAACTTGAAACTGACATCCTTATGGATAAGTTTGTTGTGAAATCACCAAGGGTTTCTTGACAGGAGAGAAAACCATCACACCTTCCTGTAAATATTAAATACTATTAAAATTAATATTACTAATAATTATTAATTTTATTCTACTAAATTGGCTTACTTTGGCATCTCCATTTTCAATAATTTAAAATGAGGTTATGGATGACTTGTTTCAGATGCTTATAATTTATAAAGCTCTGCTAGGGTCTTAGACTGCAAAAAGTGGGTTGTGCTCTTCTGAAACCTAATAAAACAAGGTCAACTTAGAAATAAGCTAATAAAGAAATTGCATGATTTGCCACATAATGTGTCTTGAAAATTCCGCATAATTTCCTAAAAACATTTGCATAATATCAGAAGTCCTGCAAGTTATTGAAAGCATTGTTACTATGAAAAAAACCTAGCTTATCAGAGAATCAGAGAAGCTGACTGAATCAAAGGGGCAGTGTTTTCATGGTTAGAGTAGTTGCCTGTCGATGGAGCAGTCCAGGTTTTAGCATTCTTGCACCAATTAAACACGGAATTCTCACAGTGCCTCTCTCTGTCCAGGTGCATAAATGAAAACTGACAAATTTAATGCTGGGGGTAACCCTGGACTACATGATATTGTAGGATCACATCTAGGGGGAATGCTCCTGGGTGCTTCATGATACAAAAACCAGAGATACTGTAAGTGCCAGCCTGAAGGGCTGCTTAGCTTGTGTTAAGACGTATCCTTTTTACCTAGCACAGAACAGTAATTAAAAAATAATCTGCCTCTTAATGCACTTAGTTACAATCAAAGTTGTGTGAAAATTGGGTGAAAAGTTCCATGTAGTTTTTACTGAGAACATTATGCTTATCATTAATCAAGGAAATATTTGTATGGGCTGTCCTCCTTCCTCACCCTTATAGAAGGTGTTGTGTTTGTTGTTGTTTTTTTGGGGGGGGGGGATGTGAGTGAACTCCACTGTTTGGGAGATGCATCGTTTGGGAGACGCAAGTTTACTTCCATTTGTGCAGTTCTTTTCTTGAAAACCAGACTAAAGCCAGTGGCATGTATAACAGACTAAATTGTGTTCCATTTCAAATCAACAGTCTGATGGAGAATCTAATCTTGAGCAAAACTGTGAATTCCATTTTAAGATTAAAATAATCAATATGGAAGGGATAGATGAACACCCGACAGACTAACAGTAATTAACTAAAGGCAAGTATTTCACCACAGTTGTGTTCCTCAATAATACAGCAATTATTTTTTTGTTGCAGTTCTTTTCTGGAAGACTGCAAATGGAGCAGTGACAGAATAGAGTATTTTTCAAAGCATTTTCTGGTATGTACAGTATAGTAAGTTGTACAATAACTTGATAAAATGTATGCTTATCTAGCAAGTACATGTAACATTAACTGAGTTTGACAAACATTTTGAGCAAAGGAAGTTGTAAAAGATGCAATATTTGCTGCACTTTTTTTTTAAGTAGCAATGTATTCAGCACAAGTTCTTATGGTATATCAGATTCTTCCCTGACTCAACACTGCGTGCACAAGTTACAGACATGACTACAATTCCTGGATTGTGGAGTAGATGTCAATGGCATGACATGGAAATCAAATATAATCATACATGGTATTTCCTCCTTTCGTTGTAGGATTTCAAGCCTGATTTGGAAGCGCTTCTAGCAAGGTACACACATGTATTTTTTCTAAAGTTACATTTTACAGCTGTATATGATCCTATGCAGCTCTGGTAAATTGCATTTACCAGACCTTACTAATATATGCACTGGTATTTTGAGAACGTGACTTGTTGGTACATGCTGTATTTAGGTTCTCAAAGTATGGATAGTCTTAGAGTGTGGATGTGTAAGTGAAGCATTTTAAACATTTAGTTAGCAATCTTTTATGCATTGTTTAGGACTGGCAGTTCATTTCCTCATGTTGTTGATGTGGATTGGAGATTGGATTATTACATTAAGGTAAGCATGGACAAAATTGTAGCCCTTACTCAATCAATCAATCAGTAAATCAATCAATCAATCAATCTGTCTTTCTGTCTGTCTGGTCTGTCTGTCATTTAATTGTAATTCTTCTCATGCCTCATTATTTATTTTACAGAATAATCAAATGGACAAAGTGAATAAACCCACCTACCTCATCACACTAAAGACTGAGGTATGATGTGCTGTAATTTAGTTTTAGTTAAATATCAAAATAACGGCCACCTTTACTCCGATAATTAGTGTTTGTTTTCTGAATTAAAACTAATAAACGAGTCCTTGTTTTCATCTTAATGCTGTAAATCTTTTGTGATAGGGCATTTGAAGACAGAGAGATTGTTGAAAAATTAATAATTAAAACAAATCACAATTTAAAGCAGTTTATTGCACAAGTGAAATCAATTAATTTTCCCAAGAGTAAGGATTTTAGCTACCTGTATTTTACTCAATATATTATCAATTTTCCTAATGTTAGTTCCGAGTTCAAAAGGTTTCCTGTAGTTGATGATCTTCTGTGTTTTCGTCACCTGTTTGCTTAGTGGTGTATTGATGGCCTGTTGTGGGGAGAATTTTATGTTGATAACCTTTTCATTTTAATGTAGGAACCTGGAAAGAAACAAGGAAAAGATGTGCAATTTTCTTGCTCAATGGAGCAGCTACAGGTAAAGTAAACGTTCTGTCCGAATAGTTTCTACATTTGAAAATGAAATGTAGCGACTCCAGCACTAGAAAAAACAATTACAACTGTAGTTACAAACACGTGAAGGGCAAAATTATGGTCCGACCCCAAAATTGTGCTCGACACTAAAATGTCAGCTGTAAATATTGCAAACGGTTTTCCAATACATAAAATATATGTGTGTAATGATGTGTGTTATATTGTAAACACAGTAACGAGTCACAATTGTGTATGAATATTACCTAATGCAATGATCGAATGACAAGAAGCCTTACGCGGACGCGATTTTCGTGGACTTTATCGGGTTAATTCATATATTTGTAACTAGACGAGGTCACTACTCCAAAGAATATTTAAGACTAAGCTGCTTAAATTTTGGTTGAGAGACAACGATTAGGTCTGCTCCTTTGACAGGCAGGTCATACCCACTACTCCCATATATCGCTATAAAGCCCCAAAGGGTATGTCTTTTAGAGGAAGCTATCCTAAAACAAACATTATCTTTAACGTTGGTCTGAACAAGGGAACTACTTATTAAGCAGTTCTGAAATAGGATTTTGAATTAACGGTCAGTTCTTCATAAGGTATCGAATTTTTTGTCAGGTAGGGTGGGGGTAATCGCAGGTTATAAATAGGTTAAGGGTTTTGGGAGGGGGCCGCACAACCTTTCTAGATTTTCTGGGGGTACTCTCCCTCCCCGGGTGGGGGCTTGTTCGCCTCTCAGCTCCTTTAGTCTCGAGTTGATGAGATTGATGAAATGGTGGCTTAGCGTTCTGATCGAGAAATTTCCCGAAAAGGCTCTTGTGCTCTTTTACTAGGTTCCTGTACGTGTTATCTACACAGGCATGAGAGGCTAGGCGATCTCTAAAATTTCTAGGTAATCTTGAGAACCAATGTAGGGCTGCTGTGCGAGAAATCAAGTGTTTTATTTTGGGGTTGGCGGTTAATTAGGAGCGAGTAGTCGTGGGTTGAGGGAAGAGGTGTCTCTTGAGGGTCCACGATGGCACTGAAAGTTGGTTTTATTTGACTTGCAGGACCTGGTTGGAAAGCTGAAAGACGCGTGCAAGAGCATAGAGAAGACTGCTAATAACTGATAGCTGAGACACAGTCAAGTTACAAAAAAAGATGCCAAGATATTTTTCATAACAGTTTAGATTTATTAAGTTTTTCTGTAGATTTTACGAATTATCGCAGGACAATACACAAGGGCATTTAACAGCACATCGACGCAACAAAAAAAGCGATGCTGCAATGAAAGACTCTTGTAACTCAAACAGCGCCTTGATACACAGTTCATCCTGTACCTCTCGGTAAACCCATTTTATCTGATTTTCGGCCACAAATGCCAATTAAGTTACACATGAACCGTTAAAGAACATCCGTGATGTACACTCTTGCTAGAACGCTACTCTTAAATTCTCTTTTTACAAGTCTGTGATCTTTGCAAAAACCTGCGTCCGTTCGTTTCCCGAAGCCACTGTTTTTTGAAGGCAAACAATCAGTTTGTTGTGGCCTTTTCTGATCTTGTGCGGGTTTCCTTCGTTTGTTCCTTTCGAAGCAGGATATAGTAACACCTTTATTAGTGTCTAACTAATTCAGCTTTGTACGTTAAAACAATTAGTAGTGAATTCCCGATTGTTTTGGGAATGGAAATCGGTTATATAAATAAGCAGTTTCGAAATAAAATAAATAAAAATTAATAATAGGTCTGAAATATCGAGAGTACCTGTCTACTGACTTTTTTGGGAAATTGTTTGGAATTATAAAATCGGGATTCCACTTATCTGCTTATTTATTGATGACTCCATAGATTTATCCCAAGCAATAGGCTCAAAATATGCAGGTAATTAAGTTTTTTGAAACATGACAAATAAGGCTTTTTTTTCCAGTTCCAATACGTGTATAGAGTACAGGTAATACACGAAACGGGTACAGAAATCTGACTCTATCGTTATGTCCTGTAGCTGAGGGGTAGGGGTGCGGACGGCCCGACGTGAAGCATATTTTGAAAGTCTGGTTTTCGGTAAAGGAAAATCTCTCATTGGACATTTTAGTTTCACTGGTAGCGCTGTAAGATTTACTAGTCAGTTGTGTAAGACAAAACCGGTTTGCAAGAATACAACTACGTGCTTTCCATATTAAGTCATGAGTTATTAGCTGGTGTCTTCAAGTCGTTGTCAGATCCCAAACAATTACAGGTACAACCTGTTAGCAGTGGCACTTCTTTTTTAAGTCAACCTGTTAACACTTATTCTCTAAATTTAGCTCGTTCCACGTTTTTCTGTAGCATGGTTGAGCCCTGGTTGTTCAAAAGCAGGATTAAGCCAAATACAGCGCAAGCCATGATTTCTGTCCTTCGGTTTTGAGGAACTTTTATACCAGTGAAGTCTGTGATGTGCTGGTACCCCTTGTAGCTGAAGGCTGAAGCACACTCATACTTTGTGCCTGCTGCCTTTGCCAGGCTACAGACACTCACAGATTGACTACTAAAAGGTTTTTTGTTTTAGGCCTTTTTACATTACAACACAAGCACTGTAGCGCATGTGTGAACTTCTTCCAGTTACAACAATCTGAGAAAATGCAATCATGACAAAGTGTTGCATACCATGTGGTTAACTTGATACTTTTCATAGAAAATTCTGCGTCGGTCAAGTGGCCCTTAAAGCCGAAGCTGATACCGGTTTCCTCCCCAGCCACCCCACCCTCAGTATTAGTGTACACTCCGTAGGCGGAAAGAGACACTGTGCGAGTTAAGTGTCTTAACGCAAAAATCCTAGCCAGGTCTCGAATTGGACCGCTCTATCCGACTGGAGTCCAGCAAGCTGGCCGTTAGTAGATTACTTCACTTTCAAGAGTACAGTGCCAGCTGAGATCTCGCAAAAAAAGTTTCAATCGAGGATTTTGTAATAACCTGTCCGGAGACCCGGTGACATTTTACTACTAGTCTTTTTGTTTTGTTTTGTTTTGCTTTTCTCTTTTTTCTCCTTTCTTTTTTGTTTTTGGTTTCTATATTTTATTTGTTTTTGTTTATACAGCCACGATAACCACGAAGTAAAGCCGCGGATGGCGTCTGCAAATACTGATATTTTCCACGATCATCTAGCCATTTACTTTTCTTAGAGTGTGCCGAGAAACTCTTATCACTTGAAAAGAAAATCCGTAGAAGACTGAGAGATTTGTTGAACAATTTGACTTTAAAACATTGCGATACAATAGAAAATGTTAAAATGTTTTTACACCATCTTGGTTTAAAAAGTTTTAATTAAAGGGCAACGACAAAAGTAATGCCTTCAAAAGGTTTTTAGTGATTATTAAGTTTTAATTTGCAGTTTAATAGTATCAGTCTATAAAAAAACTTTATTCATTGAAAGCTCTTCTGGACTTCAGGAGTGATTCACCGTTTTATTGCTACAGACCTGTTTCTTATAGTCAAAGAGTGACCATGCTACATTCATCAGCCAATCGTTGATGTTGCCTGATAAGTGTGAACACTCTTTAACCATACGGTTCTATAGCAATAAAACGATGAATCACTCGTGAAGTGCAGAAGTCCTTTCAATGAATATACTATGCTCCTCTGAGAGTTGAGCGCTCTTTGAAATCCATTCACCGCAAGGAAATAGAAAAAAAATATTTAAACTGAGAGCGGCGTTAGATTTCTGTTTTCTTTTTTTTTTTTTGTGGTGGTTGTTTTTGCTTTCTTTTGCATAATTTTTTTTTCCCGTGTACATATGTTCCGGAGGCTGGAGCATTTGTCTGCGTAGTATGAGCTGAAGTTGAGGCAATTCAACACCATTTCTTGGCCAGATTTATGAAAGTTTGGCAAACTGAAAATTCGAAATTAATGTTCTCAGTAATGCCAATAAGGTTGCCTGGGGGGATTGCCTGGGGAGTTTTACCCAGGGGTTGCCCGGGGTATGTTGCCCGAAGGTTGCCCGAAGAAACAGCCCGGAGGGATGTTTAGTGAAGTTTCGAATTGGCTGATTCATTATTTTCAACAGTTTTTCAGTATCCTTTTCAGCTCCGGTGAAACCTGAATATATAAAGAACATTTCTCAATTCTTTTTTATATTTTTTTTTTCAGATATACCGATTCACGTATGATACACGTTTCAACTGATCTAAGTGAAAGTAAAGACTCTCCGAAAGTAGCCACCTTCTCTAACTGAAAGTAGCAGAAAAGCTTGAAAATTTGAAAAGTAACGCTGGGGCCGTTTAACTTTGGTTGTGGTGGACTCCGGAAGCCTTCAGAGGGACACCCTTTTTTCCCAGTTTTGTTTCACTTACGACTTAGTACCAGCTGCTATTTGTGGCCGGCTTTCCTGCTAGAATTTCTTGCGACTCATAAGCGGGTTTCTTGCTATTTTCTTCAGTAGAGCTTACCTGGGACTTAATTCCACTTTATTTCGACCTAACTGCGACTTAGCTGCGACGTCCTTACTTTGTTGCGACTTGGCTTGATGCTCGAATAACTATGTTCTGTGTGAATGTATTCTTTATTCTGTTTTTTTGGTATTCAGTTGTGATTTGCATGCGTTAAATTGACTAGCAAGCACTCGGTTGCAAAGCAAGTTTTCAGACACCGAATACGCAGCGTTAAGTACGTTGTAGCTTTGTAGCGATTCACTGAAAATCAGAATCGTACGGGGCAAACTGAATGAAAACCAAAGCATTGAGAAAAATTCTTACATCGCAATATGCGTTTCGCTTTGTACAACTTAGTAGATCGATTCGAAATTGCGTGACATTAAAAGATTGCTCGGCCTTGTGTAACATTACTTACTGTTTTTGATCCTATTGACAATTACCCGTTACCCGGGTGTTTCGCTGGCTTGGATTCAGGATTTTCTACAGACAGTGTCTTAAGCTTCCCTTGTCCTCGAGAAAAACAGCTCCATGCAAAATTACCAGGTAAACGATTTGCAATAGGTTTATCAAATTGACCCACGTGAGTCTGTCACAGGCTAGAGACGAAGTACTTTGCAGCTAATTTGCTACCTCAAAAAAGTAAGCTATACCTACTAAAATTTTCCCCTGCATTCGATAAAACCAGTCTCTATCGATAAATAAGGCATTAGGACAAAATAATCTATACTGGCGCAACTTCCACTCGATTCATTGAAGGTGTGGGCTACATCTGTTTGCTGTGGTTCGCCGGTTTATTCAAGTAAATGCATTCTTCAGCCTTTACTTGCCTTGCAGCTGTGTTCAGCATTCCAGCGGTTTCGTCCGTCCTAGAGTCGACCGTAAGTCTTCGCAGTAATACCCGACCAGCTTTTAGCATGCACGAAGGTTTCCCCCGAAGCGACTGAAGCCATTAGATCATTAGTGCAATATTGAAGCGAACAAAAAGGCGATTTGAGTTTTGTTCCGTGGTATTTAAAATTCGAAATAACGCTAGTATAATTTTATACATCCTCAATTACTGAGCACTGTCGGTCGATAAATTTTTCATTTGAGACCTGGGATCCCACTGGCCTGTAATATCTTGTCAGGCTTCCTTGTTTGGTAGGTAAAATTTTTCCGCACTCGATCAGAAAATGTGATGAATTCAAAAAGGTGCTTTACATATTTCTGTTCTTAAATGAAACAGCCCTAATTTACATATGATGTGTTTCTGAACTTCCCTCCTATTTTAACAGCAAAACGAGATTGCCTGTGTACAGGAAACTTGGTTGCCAAACACATCGATTTTTCTACTACGGTTCAGAACGGTTACTTCTTCTCAACTATTAGAGGTGTCGGTAATAAAATTGAATTGTAAAAATTTAGAAATGTCGAGTGAGCCGATAAGAGCTAGAATGAGATATTTTCAACTATGCCTTGAAATTCAAAGTGAAGACTACTAAAACCTTAGATTCTAAAACTATATATATGTGTTTGAATATAAGAATGAATACTTTTCTTAATTAGTAGAGAAAACAAGATATGATCCTCTCTTAGTAAACGGCATTTACTAGTAAAACACTGTGTATAATTTTCTAGCCTCGACCAGAAGGA
>OMLO01005885.1_pt1 | contig 10306 bp, 7 predicted proteins | sample 1674811 | NCBI WGS metagenome assembly OMLO01 (sample SAMN06265003, study PRJEB25207) | coral metagenome | isolation source: Coral host | place: Mexico:La Bocana,Puerto Morelos, Mexico | collected 2008-11-13
CAGACCAAAACGGCTTAAAAACCATACCCTTTGGGGCGGCACATACCTATATACCTTATATAGGGGAGTACCCCTCTTGCAGGTATATAAATTATACCTTTCCTTCTCTGCACCAACTATACTGCAAACTTGGCCGGCACCTCCATCAGTATAAGCTTTAATAGTTGCTGTAGAAATACAAGAGTATGTGAAAGTAACTTTCAGTTTAAAACAAAACATTAAATAACTATAAAATAACTTTTAAAAATGTCAGCATTGTCTTTTATCTATTCATAAATTTAGAACACAGATACCATACTGACCAATGTTAAATAGGGCCATGAACTTGTCAATCATTCCATCTAAAGGCATATTCACAACAACAAGGGCAACTTTTAATTCCTGATCTGATGGGAGAAGTAAATCAAATAAATTCCCACCAACTTACAAAATATAACTATTCATTATTTGTTTTATTTCCTAAATATCCAAAGGTGACGTTCAGTGTGGATCACATGACACTGTCACGTGATTATGTCAGTCAAAACTACAAATGTAGTCAGACACGTATAATTGAGAACGAAATTATAACGTGTGCTTGCGTGCTAATGAGCTTGGAAATTAAAGCCCACTGACAATGAAATCGTCCTTCTAGCCCTTTGGGAAATATGGAGAAGCCCAGCCATTCTAAATCACGCTTGTTTTTTTAACCTTTTTGCAAAGGAAAAGTTCGTTCAAAATTATGGATCCTATCTAAAAATATACCATATAGCTGTAGGTACAGTATATACCTGTAGGTACAGTATTGTCCCTTGCCAAGGCTGATAGACACGCCAGAGGAGTCCATTTAGTGGCCATGGTCTGAAAGAAGATATGTTGACTAGTTTTAAAAATATCTGGAAGGATTCGAATCAATAAAGGACCACATGTCTTGTTACGCTATTTACCCCGAACACAGAGAGCTGGAAGAATTGATCGCAAGTTGGCTTTCGAAGAAATGTAAACTAGAGACATCAAGGTAGGACTTCAATGAACATTTATTGCGAGAGTCGCCATTGTCTGAACGCCTCGTGTCACGCAAACAGGAAGCAACGTGACTTCTATGTTGCACAATGCGACAGTGACGTCAAACACGAGAGACAGCATACCGATGGCGGCAGAGTTTGACCAACGGCCTCTTGATCTAAAGCTGGTTTTCTTGGGAGATTCAGCAGTGGGAAAAACAGCTTTATTACGGCGATTCAAAACTGGGCTTCCTCCCAAGGAAGGTCAACCAGTCGATGCCTACACCTTTACGGATAGTATACAAGTAGATGGAAAGAAGTATCTTGCTAGTTGTTGGGAGGTGGGGCTCTGCTCGGAAGGATACGGACGTCTTCGGCCTCTTTCGTACCCAGGCACGGACATTTTTCTGCTATGTTTTGACATAACAAATCAAGCGTCTTTCAACAGTATCAAAGAGTCCTGGATCTCTGAAACATAGAAGCTATGCTACTTGGATGAAGATTAGAAGAGCATTTTGATGTTAGACTGAAAAACAATCTTCACACATTCACGTCTTTTCCTCACTGGAGAGATGTCAGGGATAATTATAAGAAGTGAAAAAAAAATCATACTTTGTCTTTGTCTTCAGCTCTACTTGTACTAGAGATCAAAAGAGTGCACCCTGCTGTTGTTTGGTTAATGTCCCTGGCCGGGTTAATCTCGCAGCAGCTCGAGCCAGAGTCACGCAACGCTCCCGAGTACACGCGCCTAGGGGTTAATGTGAGCTCCGGGTTATTATTCCTGATCAACACTCGAGACTTTTACAAACTGAGGTATTTTGTCATTATTTAGGGCTAAGTAAGAACAAGAACGTGTAGAATCGAACCCACCATAAAAGAGCTTATGTTGTTTTATAACCACCATTTATCAATAAAATCGTACTTCAGACAGCACAACTGAATCAACTTACAAGGACCATAGGAAGCGACCCAACCATCCAGAAAACCGTGCACCGAGGTCCAGCTCGACCCAGTTCCCACTCATGCGCGACGAAATTGAAGGTTCGCTACGTACATAGCAGGGTAAATTTTAAGGTGCTATGCTACCCTTCAAATAACTGGACATACTTGGACTAAAAAGTCGTGGATAAAATAAATCGACGTTGATGAAAAATTCAATTTCTTGAAAATAAAGGACTTAAGACCCTTGAACACTTATCAAAAATATTTTTCAACGGTCTTGCCGAAGTTTTCTCACTGTAAAATTTACATGTGATAGCCTGCGTAGCAAGCGTTTCCGTGGGGTTGGGGAGCAAAGAGAGACAGAGGAACGGGATTTCGGCGTTTTGTTTTTCGCGCGGGCAAAACGCCGAAATCTCGTTCCTCTGACCCGCTTTGCTCCCCAACCCCACGGAAACGCTTCTACTTTGCAAGGTAATTAAGTAGAATTACTAAAACTTAGGCTAATCAGAGACCAAAATCGTAACATTTCAACGTCTGTCACGTGACATGATAGGGTGTGGTGAAAAATAAGGTTATTTTCAATTAAAGCCTGTGAAAAGCATTGAAAACAAGAGTTGATTGTCAAAACTTAGGTTCATGATCATTGCAGAGAGCAAGGGTAAGAAACTGTCGGTATTCGTGACCAAACGCCTTGAATTTATCGAATCAAGAGAATACTAATGAAATATCCGAAAAACATGCCGTGGTCCGATATAATATTAGTATAAAGACACGTTTTTAAAAGGCACATGTATCTTATCTGCACATTAAAACTGGGTTAAAAATATTTTTATCCAGTTTTTTTAATGAAATGATCTTCATTTGAGGCAAAAACTCGGCTTACAATTAACACTCAATCGGACTTCATTAAAGAAAAACATTTTATTTCACAGTTCAAGCGCACCACGCTTGACATATTTTTATTGATTATTTTTATCTCCTAATTGATATGCACTGAGAGTTTCACATGTGTATTATTCACTATATAATGAAGTCATATCGCGTGTTTTATTTGAATTTGAGACTGATAGCAGGGAGCCATCGAAACGTCATTCATTAATATCACCGCGTTCTATTCTCTTTGAAAATCTTAGTTGGTAAGATTTTTTTTTTCATTTAAAATTTAAACTTTGAACCTTTAAAGTTTGGTAGCCGGTCTGCACGAAAAGCAAGAGAAGACACAAAAAAGCTGTAAATCATTCTTCTAAACTATTCATACCCAGGGATGATTTTAAGTTTTTCGTTTTTTATCAGGTACTGTTACTCAGAGAAGCCAGATGACTTACGTACTCATTGATCCTGTGATTTTAGTTCGTTTTCATTTGCGGAATCGAAAAACGATTACACAATTAAAAGCGAACTACTCACTTAACAGACTTGACCAGCAGTAGCAAAGGACATAAATTTTTTCTGCAAAGAAACTGATACCAACACGGTTCTATTGCAATTGATCCACTTCATTAAGAAATTGTTTTACTGCCGTGCGGATCCCAAACAAATAGGAATAATCCACCACTGGTTTTAATATCACTAATCTGTGAGATTTTAACAAGAGCTCAAGTGAATTCATTACGTTTTCGCATGCAGCTTGTGTAAGAAATTGGCTCGCTCCTAGTTCAACTGTATTGATATGCAAATTTAAAACACTATCTGTCAAACTGCCGTTATTAAAAAAATTGTGCTTGGGCGGAAAATTCTATCTAAAAAAAAATACCTTCCTGCTCAGTTAATAAAAGAAAAATGCAGGACGCAACAGCTTCCGCTTTGTCTGCAAAAAGAAAAAACAATTCCATTTAATATGCCCGATAACCGTTTGAAAAAAACACTTTTTTAACTACGAGCGAACACTTTTAACACTTGAAATGGGTTCTTTTGATGCACCAAAACCTCGAAAGAAATTTTCCGGGTGATCATCGATTTCAAAATAAAAAATGCAAAAATAATATAAGATAATTATGCATCTATAACCAAGATATCGAAACTGATAGGCAATGTTTGTGTCTGAATAGATTTGACAGGCTGTCGGCAGGTCGATTAAAATTGCCGGCTTCCTTTTTCATGTGATTTTATAGCCTTGAATTAGCTAGCAAGTAGCTGCCAATAAAGCAGAAGCAGGCGTTAATTCTCCGTCTTTTTGCGTGATTCTTTATGAGATGCGTGAGTGAAAATGATTATTCGTGCGGCTTTTTAAAAGAGCCATAGTAGAACATCACCGATTGGTTGAATTCGCATTTGGCCGCAAAAGCCTGAATCTAATATTGAAAAGGTTGTGTTCGGCCGTGCTGCAGTAGTTCGGTGGGCATGTTGTCTGGGCCTTTTTGTACAGTTTTGTTCTGTTGAATTCATTTTGAACGCTGAAGTATGCGTCGCTTAAAAATTAAGGTAGTAGGAGACGGCAACGTCGGAAAAACCTCCTTTCTCATTCGCTGGTACAATGAGAACTTTTCCTGTGAAGATGACACTCCATTATTCCCAGGACGAGCGAGAATTTTACCAGCTGTACAAGATCCATTCTTCACTAACCTGACGGTGGACCGAGTGAGTTATGTGTTGACGTTTTGGGACACGATCTGTGGAGCTGATTTCCTAAAATTTCGTCCTATGGAGTACGAAGAAACCGATGTATTTCTCGTCTTCTTTGACATCGCGAATCCCAGCTCTTTCCAAAACGTTTCAACAGTATGGGTTCCAGAACTGAAGCACTACATGCCAACAACTCCAATACTAGTGGTTGGAAACAAAACTGATCTACGCACAGGGAGGTAGGGCTAGAAATTAAAAACTACTTATAATGCATGTACAAGCAAGTCATACAGTAAGCTTACAAATTGTACGTCGTGTTAAGTCTGTGATAAACTGTGTTGTGTTTATAATTTTACGTAAGCTTATGTCATTTGTTTTGAGCTGATTGCTGCCGTTGTAAATACCATTTGCTAGCAAACTGGGCTGGGATAACTTTTAATTTGCGTGGTTTAACTCTTCTTTATTCATGATTAATGCTGTTTTCGAGATCAAGCAACGAGCTGTACTTTTTTGGGGCCGTGTTCATGTGGGTGCTCGAATAAACTGTGTTTTAATACTGAAATTGAAACGTACCCTCCGTTTGAATCTCCTTTGTTTTATGCTTGATTTAAGCTTAAATCTCGTTCTCTTTGGTTCACTTTCAGATCGATAGAAACCAATCTAAATTTCCGAAACCGCAACTTCCATAGTTTTGCTCGAGCTCTCCTTGTGTGCCGTGCCAAGTAATCCCCCGCACGATCGATTATCTGCGTGTAGATAAACTTCTGCTGTACTGTTGACAAAAATTGTAAGCTCTTCTGCATGCCATTTACCTTTTTTAGTTGTGATCTTTTGCCATGATGTTTATTAACGTTAAGCTAATATTATAGTTACGAAGTTGGCCACATTTCCGTGCATTTCACCAACATTAAATATAGTCTAGCGAAAAGAAGTGAAAATTTATACTCCATTGTTGAATTGGACTTCCTTTGACGTCCGAGGAAAGTTTTCTCTGACACTTTTGTTTTAATTGAAGGCTCGCAGACGTAGAGTTTTACGTAGAATGAACAGAAAAGGAAAATTTACCCTTTGTTCAAAAATAGGTATTGGGTTAGGCGAGGCTATTGTTTATAATATTCTTCCAGCTGTGTAATTTTCACAGGGTTTTGAGTTTCAGCGAAACCACACTTTTCACGTCATGCTTTGTTTCAAATTAGTACTATAGTTCTAATGGTAGTAAAAATGTCAGAAAAATGAGACTCCCAAAGCCATGCTATTTCATTGTGGGTTTTCCTTTCCTCTTGGTTATAACGGATGATTTTTGTCGTAGAATGTCGCTTAGAATGCTGAATGGATTGTCTCCATGGCGTTCCACTATTTCAGAAGCTCCTTTTATCATGCATTACGCACCAGCTGTTTTCCACATTGTCTTACTCTGACTTAATCTACACATTTTAGCAATGAATGTCTTTTTCATTTGGAAATGTCTTGGGAGAATTTTGAACTATACCAGGCTAGTTCTAATATACAGTTTTAGCCATATTTCTAATTTTTAGATTTAGCCAAGCCTAAAATCTGAGCTGCTGGGCATGGTCGGTTGTTCACAGCCCAGTTGCGCTTACCTTGGATAAGCAAAAATTTTGATTTGATTTTTGTAACTTTGCAGTGAGGTTTTCTGTTTATATTGTTTGGCCTTCTGTTTTGAGTTTGCATAATCTCAAACTACAACTGGATACCAAAAGATTCAAAAAACCATAAAAACATTTGTACAGTATACAAAAATATTTATTCTTCAGTTAACTAGCATGAGTCTGCGATCCAGTGTAGACCAGTACTTGGTTAACATCAGTCAACTTTAGCAAAATACATACATACATCAATAGGTGTCAATTAACATGGATATCAAATATACAATGTTAAGGCATTTTGCTCGAAGTCATCCTTGGGCCCATGCCTGTTATTCATGAATGCCGCTAGCTATGTTGACCATGAGAAAAGGGTTCCGTTGTTTTCTATTCATGCAGGTGGTTCTGTTCCTATAGTTATGGTGCTCCGCCTGGTGACCCTTCAGGCTACCAGAGCTCTTCCATAAGCTGGATAAGATAGTATACATGTATGCAGTACACTATTCATAGTGTGCCACAAAGTATTCATACCCTTAACATGAAAGGTTTTTTGTTTAAACTCACCTTCCCTCTGGAAATTACAATTTAGCTTCATGGTAGGTAAAAAGGTTAGGTCTGTGCATGAGCCAGGTGATCCATCAGGCTGACGCCATCCAGTATCTGTGGCATGAACCGACCAGGAGTATTTCTACTCCTTCCTAGATGGGATACTACTGGTTATCCCCAGTATTTAATTTGCTGGAACCCATTTATACGCCTGGGTGGAGAGAAGGGTCTCTTCCAAGAACACAATACAATGTCCCCAGCCAGGGTCGAACCCCAGACTGCTCAATCCAGAGATGAGCATGAGGCCACAGCACCTCCCTCAGAAAGCCTCTTCCAGGGGGGGATACTTTTTTATTCGCGGTTGTGATAGTGTTGCCCTTACAGTGGAATCCCGTATTTTTGAACCTCAGAGAAAACAAAAATGTGGTTCAAAAAATCGGATAATTTGAATTCAATATGATGCAGAACTATGAAACAATAGTGCACAATAGTTGGAATGTATTGCGTTTAAAATATGAATCAACATTTTTATAATAATTTGTACACCAGAAAGCGTCTGGTATAATATTGTTCCTCTCTGCTATTTAGACATGTAGCTAAAGGATTCCATGCAATGCTTATTCTTTTCATCGCTTCCAGAGTACTCACAATAATGCGTTGGTTAAGGACTGCAAGTAAAACATAATGATCTGAACTACTTTGTAGTGAAAATAGTTTATTTATTTATTTAGCACAAGTTGAAAACTTTGAAAATAATATATTTGTATGTTTTGTTTGTCATTCTGTTTGAGGAAAAAACTTAAGAACAGCTGCCTGATAGCATGGAATAATTATGTTGTCAATGATTTCTAAATTGATGCTTAATTCATCAACATGACACTTCATATAAAAAATTTGCTCATGTGAGAATTAGATCAAAGAGGTTGTTTTGTCTAAATCATTTTCTTTGAAATAAGCTTCATGGATGCCAATTAAATTGCACAACACAAATTAGACATCCAAGTTTCATTTTTAAGGGAAATTATGATGAAGAACTGTATTGTATATTTTATACTAAATTGTTTTCTTGAAAATTCATGAGCCTTTCACAAATTTGTGTTTTGTGCGCAAATTGTTGAATAGTATGAGCTTTCAACAGCCAGTCAAAGTCAGGCGGGAGCTTATCCTGGTTTCTGTAGCATTAAGTGACAAGGAATATTGCTACTCCCCCCTGGATGGGATGCTAGTCCATCGCAGGGTTACCCCCAGCATTAAATTTGCGGGTACCCATTTATACACCTGGGTGGAGAGAGGCACTGTGAGAGTCAAGTGTCTTGCCCAAGAACACAAAACAGTGTCACAGCCAGGTCTCGAACCTGGACTGCTCAATCCGGAGTCGAGCTCACTAACCCTGAGGCCAATGCACCTCACACAATTGTTTAATGATATTTAGTGCTTTATGCTTTATTATTTAGATCAAGGTAAAACCTCCTACAGTAGATGATAATTTTTATCTAAGTTATTCTTATAGCATGTGCTTGATCGATGATGAATTGACGAGATTCAGTGAAATGGAATGTGTTGTTCCTTTATTAGCACTGCTCCAGATGGTATGATCACAATAGCAAAAGGGCGTGAGCTTGCGGAGCGCCTAGGAACCCGTTACTGTGAAAGCAGTGCAGAGACAGGAGATGGTGTCCACAGCGTGATTGATACAGCTGTGCGTTTGGCAGTCATGAACCAAACCCCATCAAAAACAAAGTTTAAAATTTTTCAGTGGCAGAGGAAGACTCCAAAGATGTTACGGCATGGACCAGAGCCTCCTGTGTTATCACCACCAGGTTTGTAATTTGAGCCTAAGTTAAATGTAGCATTTTTTCTATCCTTCAGTTAGATTTGATTGCTGTCAGTGATACAGGGTCCTTCCGTAGATACATGTATGAAGCATGCAAGGAATGTTTTGTAGCGCGCAGCACCAAGCGTCTTCAAAGACACAAAAAGAAAAAAAACAGACTGACCTATCGTTTGGCTTATTGTCAGGTGTGTTATTTATTGCCAAAATTATCATTAACCTTTACCTTAGTAATTAGTTTTGCTAAGACCATAACTGGAAGTTTAAATAATAATGTTTTGGTTACCACAATCATTATCATGACAAAACCTCAAAACTGTTTGACATTCACATTTTTTGTCTTGAAAAGTCATATTTATTTTAAGAGCGGACTGAATTTTCACTGAATTTTCACTGAATTTTCACTGGTTGCTGGTGCTTTCCAAGAATATACCGGTACTCGTATTCTATTCTTTTCAGTGACCCCAGACTGTTGAATTTGAATAAAGGGGTAAGTGTTTTTTAAAGAAATTGTGGTGCTTTGTCCGTGGGGAGCGAGTGTTTTAAAAGATTATTTGCTTTTATTAACTGGGTTGATAATGTGAATTGGCCACTGTAAAGATATTTGAAAGCTGAAATGAATCTCTTAACGGTGGCCAGTTATCAACCCAGTTGATAAAACCAAATTATTGTGTTGAAATCCATTCTGGTGAAGGTTGTAAAATCAGCAGTGTTACTGACTTTGTTTTGTGTTTGTTGTCAACAGATCCAATGCCCCAAGTTAAGATTCTTTCATCTACTTTCACCGAGGACATGAAGAAAATGTGCAGAGATGAAACTGGAAATTCAGACATCAGACTTCTCTTCAGTTCCAACAATCACCCGCTTGAAGCTCATAAAATTATCCTGTGTATAGGCTCTGCTGCATTCCGAGATTTCTTTCTAAACAGCAGTGTGGAAGCAGAGCTCGGTAGATTACTCAGTAATGCTGACTCCTGCTCTTGCTCTGCCATTCGAGAATTCAACAGGCCAATTGGAAAGAAGGGAAATGTAAAAGAAGCATTTGATACAAATCTCTGCTCAGTTATTAATCATCAACTGCTGGCTTTTTCACCAAATCTGGAAAGAAAGCCCAAGACAAACAAGACAAAAACTTGTTTACATTTCAATAACAGTGTTTCTGGTAAAGCATTTCAACATGTCCTCGAATTCCTGTATACCGGTACACCAAATGTTTCTTCTGACACCGACGAGTCACTGCTAACTAAAGTCATGAGCTTATCACACAGATTACGCATCCCTTGGTTAGGACAGATCTGTGAGAACATGACAAACGGAGAGAGTTACCTCAATCCAAGCATGGTCACCATTCTTCACGAGGAGAGAAGCAAAATTATGAAAGAGAACTTTATCAACAAGTCACATTTTTCAGATGTTATATTTCATGTACAGAACACTGTGTTGCATGCTCACAGAGCTGTGTTGATGGCAAGGTCAGAGGTCATGGCTGCCATGTTTGGTGGTGGCTTCAGTGAGAAAGATAGCCTTGAGGTAGGTGAAATGTATTATTAACTTGGTATTTAATTGCAGTTTTCCATAATTTTAAAAATTTTTAAAACTGTCATGACTGCAGTCTGGCTCACACTGAATTAAACATTGGAGTTTTTAAAATTTGTAGTGGAGTTTGAAGGTTTGAATCAGAATATTTATCTCCGATGCCTCAAAAAAAACTTTTCTTAAATGTTTGAACATGAAATATGCACAACATCTACAGAACTTTACACCTCCCACTCAAGGAACTCCACCATGTTTGCTTTCCACCAAACCAGTATTTGCTTACCATGCAGTACTTGAGTCTC
>OMLO01005886.1_pt1 | contig 10306 bp, 3 predicted proteins | sample 1674811 | NCBI WGS metagenome assembly OMLO01 (sample SAMN06265003, study PRJEB25207) | coral metagenome | isolation source: Coral host | place: Mexico:La Bocana,Puerto Morelos, Mexico | collected 2008-11-13
CTAAGGTAAAATACTGAATTTATTGACTCCATATCTTTTTCAGTTGATCTCTAGCCTGAAGCCGGGGCTGATCGATCCATGGATTCAACAATAATGGTGGACTAATCTTGTGCGAGACATCCACTTGGCAGATATTGAGACAGTAATCTGTCCGTAGACAGGCTATTAATTATAAAACCGCATGTTTCCGTTTCATTCTTCGTTAATTTCTTCTTGCATTGTGGAATACAGTAGTTTTGAACGCTCCTAGACCGTTCTGGTGTCAACAAAGTACTTTGCGCCGTGTAGTAATGTATACAACAGTTTACCCAATTTGCCAAAACATATTGGAAGAGATAGTTTAAGTCAAGTCAGGTAGAGAAACGGATGCAATCTTCGTCCAGCTAAAATGACACTTGATAAACAATTTTACAGTAGAATTGATGATTGTTTTTGCAGTTTCAGGGCTTTCCATATTTGTAATGTTCTTTCATGTTAAGTCCTACAGTTCAACTTACCATTATTATCAGTTAAATTTTCTCGTTGCAAACATTTAGCAGTTTCTTACAATACATGTACTTACTCTACCTATAGCACAGGTGCAGAGCAGTACAAGACTCTAGCCTATGTGACTGCAAATCAGTTTTATGGTTTCACACAACCCGGTATGGTACCGTTTACGTCAAGCTCATCAGTACACTTCGGCTACTTCTCCATTCTATAACACAGTTAAGACAACTCAGAAAAAAAAGTAAACAAACTGACAAAATAAGGGTTTTGTAACCTTGAAAACGGCCAAGTCAAAGAAAGGAAGAATCCTAATTGCATCGTTTTATATTTATGAGAGACTACATTTAAAATTCAGTTTTAGAGGTGAGTCTGGAAATTATTGCATTAGGTGTTCACCCCGAGGAACCGAACTAAATCTGTTTTTCTTTCGGCCAGTTAAGACCTTTCTTGGTACAGACGAATGAAATCTAAAGCCGTGACGATTGAAGTACCTTCAGTATTGACCGTCGAGTCTTGAATGCATCAATAGGCCATTAAATCTTGGAATTCGCTACACTGTTTAGAAAATACTGCTTCCATATCGTGAGCGGAACTACGGTCGTGTGCCACTTTGTTTCTTTCAAACCTGGACGAATATAGCACTTGTATAGAACACTTGGGTGATGTTGTGTGCTTGATTTGCCGCCGACGACAAATCGAATTTGGGCTGATGTCGTTATTTTAAAGACCTGTAGACCTGCTTCATACGCGGAAAATCTTTGTTCCAAAAGGACGGCGACAATACTTTTCTCTTATAGCTCGTATTTTTGCTAAAGAGACCAGTTACTTCTTAATACAGAAAGAAGAAATTCTACACATCTCCGAAATGAATTGTCGCATGTAAAGTCGAAGCTTTTGTGGCTCTTGGAATTCAAGTTAAGTATTCACGAATGGCACACAAAAAAATTATTACGGTCTAAGAGTCTCTTCAGATACAAGTCTCGTAAGATTAACTATAATCTCAGTTCACTAGGAATCCTCTATCACAAATATTCACTTCGCTAGCTTTAAATGTCAATAGGACGCTTCGAAAGAAATTCGCATGGTTTATTTTTCATCAAAGGATTAAGCTTCTATATTAAAAATGCATCGTGTTTTTTGTTGATTCTACTTGAGGGCGGAAAGTTCTGAACAAGGTGGATGTATTTTTACTCAAAACAAGGCTTCTCAAATAAGTCTTTGAGCTGGTAACTGAATACTGGTTAAAACTATAGTTTTACAACATTAGAACACGATAAAAAAAATCAAAGCAACGCTTCTAATCGCCACGAGCAAAACTTGAGAGGGAGAGAGAGAAAAAAAAAACAGTACCACAAACATGAATGTGTCTAAATTGTGATGTTCGAAAATATGTTTGTGCCGGCGCGCACTTGAAGTCCTTTTCAGTGCTCCTCGTCATTTCTTTCAGAATCTAAATCATCAAAAATTCGCCAAGAGCGTGTGGGTAATAGAGAAACAAGAGTCGCGTGTACGCGTGGCCGAAAGGCGCGTTCACGCGCACTATATTCTATGACGCACAAAGCACAAACCTCGTTTATTGACTTTGTGTCACTCCTGGGAGCCAAAGCATATTATCGTCTCTTCTTTGTCAAGGTCGAACACCACCGTCACGCAATGAATTTCTCGTCCATAGCCCTGCCAGAAACTGGCCAGTTGATTTTCAAGCCCCTTCACCTAACTCTATGCTGCTTCTTGGGGCCATCAGGAAAGAAACCAAAGTCGACGGAGCTTTTCTGACACTGTATATTAATACAGTCTCCAGCGTGCGAGCCGCTAAAATAATTTCCGTGTGTTTTCTGTGGGAGATAAACTTCTGGTATTCCTGGAGGGCGGTCTACTTAATGAACGCAAAGCTCATAGCGAGCGGACTCAGCTGGTCATGAAAAAAAAAAAAATGAAAAAATCATGTTATTGGTGACTCATTTTCCTTCTCATTTATTGAAGACTCAGGGCAAAAACCTCCTGAAATGAATCTGTCATTTTCGCCGCCCAAGGCCCTCAATACCCCAAACAAAGGCACTTGCGGTGTGAACCCTACTTCCGTAGATTTCTAGTATAATCTTGACCGAGATGGCGAACTCAGGGGAGTTGGAAGTGTCAATGGGAAGAAACAGCAAATTTCTTGTGACCCAGATGTTCTCATGGGTGTCAACCTCTGTTACGACGGCTTGCTGCGACTAAAATTGTTTGAATACAAGTTTTATTGAAACAGCCGCAAAGATTGAAAGCACTCTGTGGGGCGCTTTGACGGTGGGGGCGAAAATACGACGTGATGAATGAGACACCCAGTGAGTTGGCATGGAGCATGCGCCGCCGGGTCCGTGAATGTTTTCAGGCGGCGCGCAAGTGACAACATTCAGAACCTTGTTGAAGGAGGAGGTAGACGCTGTCTCTTTAGTTTTCTTCCGTTACAGGAGCGCTCCCTGACGGACCAGGTATTTCGATTCCCAACATGGGAAGCGAAGAGCTCAACCACTTTCGTCCGTCAATCGTCGTGAAAGCGGAACCTCTCGACAGTGGACCGTTCGAATATACTAGCCTGTCTGAGACAGAGTCTAGGGTCGTGTTTCGAAATTATTATGAGGTACACACGGACGGGAACATCATGGAAAGGACAAGCTCCGTGGAGTCGCTGCACAGTGAAAGCGATAGTGAACACGAAGTAAGCGCGCGGACTGATAAGAGTGAACGGTCGAACGAGCCGAGTCCGTGCAGTGAGGTGAAAAGCGAATACTTCTCGTTCCCGGCTTATCGGGCAGATTGGAAACCAAACACGTCCGAGGCGAACGAGGAAGATTCCGAAGACGGTGAAAACGAGCGCGATCACATGGAAGAGGACAGTGGCGCATCAGAAGAAGTGCACAAATCACCACAAAGCAATGATTCTCTACAGATTTACTCAACGGGCTCTGCGCTTCGCGATCATAACTCGAGCAGTAATGTCAGTCGAGAACGACAGGACATTGTAATCCCGGGAATACCGTCAAACACTCACAACGGGATAAATATAGTTTTCCATAAGCACTGCAACCTGAACATGGACACTCCTGGCAAGCTGTATGGCAGGGAAGCGTACTCCCCAAACGAAGGATATCTAACTCGCGTGGAGAGATACGCGCAAGACTTACCTCCTTCGCTCGTGTTCTCCACGCGAACGGAGCCACAGAGTTTGAACGGCGTTCGCACCCATCTAGATGCTCAGGGATCTCGCTTGTCAAGCTACGATGCAAAAAGTCCGACGTTGCGTTCATCTGTCTTAATTTGCGAATGGATCCAGTTAGAGAAGATGGTCAACCAGGTCTGTGGAATGGGATTTTATAGAATAGAGGACCTAGTAGCGCATATCACTGATGTGCACCTGATCTCCGCCACACCCGTGGGGTTCGTTTGTTGTTGGAAAGAGTGCATGAGAAATGGATTGCCCTTCAAGGCAAAGTACAAACTGATCAATCACATCCGAGTTCACACGGGCGAGAAGCCCTTTACGTGCAATCAGCCAGGCTGCAGAAAGAGTTTTGCACGTGCGGAGAACCTGAAAATCCACGTTCGCACGCATACGGGCGAGAGGCCGTTCGCGTGCGAATTCAAAGGCTGCGACAAAAGATTCGCGAACTCCAGTGATCGCCGGAAACATATCCACGTTCACACGCTGGAAAAACCGTATCGTTGTAAGTACATTGGTTGCGACAAAAGTTACACACACCCAAGCTCTCTTAGAAAGCACATGAAAGTTCATGGCTTAAGATCTGAGGAACATTTTAAGGTTGTTCACGGACTTGCGTTAGGATCCCCTCCTGGTATATTTCGACAGAGAACCGACATATGAACTCAAAAGCTTTATTCCTAAATTATCGCTCCTTACAATAGTGACATTTTGGAGATCAAGTTTAAAAATTTCGCGAATTTCTGGACTAATGCTTGTTCCAAAGAAAAAAAAGCAAAGAGTTTTTGTAATAAAATTTTTCAGATATTGAAATCTTGCAGGTATCGCTTTGAATAGCTTTCCCTCAATGTGAAGAATTCAAAACAATTGGTACATGTTGTATTTGCTTCATTTTTGCTCAGCCTGAATATAAACTCGTGACTGCAAGTTACTTGTTTATAACTTGAATTAAGTCGGAAGTATTTTAGCTACAAGAGCTGATTCTACAATGGAGACCGATTCACACATATAAGTGATTTGACCAATTTCCTATAGTAAGTTTAATGCTGTTTTGGCCTGATCTGCCTCTTGTATTGATAGAGCCCTGCAAATTTAATTTTGTCACCCCGTTCTGAGATATATTTAAGCTAAGACACCCGCGTTTTGTTTCGTTTTACATAAAACCCCTGACACTCGACTGAATTGGCCTCTTTGACCACGGAAAACATTTTTTATAGGGAATTATGAAGCCTATTAACAAGTTTGGGTAAAGAGAGAGTATGGAAGTGATCTTAGAAACGGCTCTTACAGTTTAAAAAGAAGCAAGACTTAAAAACTAATAACCTTGAAATCGATTGTAAACTTAGTTGGCCATCAGCCATAACATATAGTTACTCTTCGCCTTATCACGTGCAGTTTTTACATGAAAATATTCAGTCACGAGATCGGCTCTATGTTTCAAAACGTTTAAGAAAATGAATGCAATAATGCATTTTCCGCTGTACATGTATTTTCTTCTGCGATTTACACCGTTTAACATCACACACAAAAAAATCAACTTAGTGCTGGCTCGGCTACTAGACAAAGATATTAGGTGCAAGTTTTGGACCTTGCAGAATTCTTTGAGTCCGTTCAACTGATTGCTTTATTGATTTCTTTATGCCTTCCGTAAACGCTCAGAGCAATTTGCGTTCGCGGAGTTTGAAAAAGCTCTTTTGCGAAAGAACATTTCATCAGTTGATTTGACCGGAGACAACTTGCTCTGGTCTAAGTGTAGGTAGAGGCTAACTGAGCTTCTAGAGTAAAAATACAACACTAAAATACTAGGCCAGGTTTTGGCTTTGTGTCTTAGTGTGGAAACACATCAGAATCGATCGTGATGACTCGAATTTCCTTTAATCTCTCTTTTATTGAATACCTTATTTAAATTGCAGCAATTTCCCGAGTAAAATCAAAATTGGTTTCTTTTTGTTCTTGGTTCATTATACCAGCCCTCGGAGGATCAGTAACCTCATTTCAGAAACAAGAGGGAAATTACTGACTATTTGGGTAAATGTCAGAATCAGAAAGAGCTATTTTTCCGTAAAGAGCGCCTCGTGTCCCTTTTATTAATTTTATTTTGAAATCGTGTCAAAGCAACTAAATTAATCGACAAACAATACCTTAGTATCGAGGGCATTCGGTTCGGAGGGCATTCGCGCGTTCGCTCCGCTCTGCGTTTTGCCTTAGGCTAGGTGAGATTTGTGCCAATGATGTCGAGAAAAATGACTTCTTTTAGTTATAGAAATGAATGTTTGTCTATCACGAAGAGATCGCGTGACTCGCGAGTCATTGTCGCGACACACGCAAAACACTTCACCAATGGGGGTACATTATAGGGGAATATGATATCACTCGTTGTCGGCTTCCGGGCTTTACCGCCCACTAAACGCGCGACGGGCATCTTTTCTATTTCTCGACGCGGAGAGATTTTATCGTAATTCCGTCGGTCACGGGGCGAGTCTAAAGATTTTTTTTAGCTAAAGACTACCTCTAATATGGCACTGCGATACTATGAACTCAACAGGCAGAGCCAAATTCTCATCTCCCGCTTAGTGCGATATTGCGTTTTGTTTACACCTTAGCCTTGGGAATAAATTATCGCCCCGGGAGGCCAGCTGTCAACTGCTGAGCTCTTAGTCAACACAAGGTTATTAATTTGGCGGGAGGTTTGCTGGCCGAGCCAATGATTGCGTCTCATTTCGGCTCTTCGGAAGTGGTCTTGCTATCTCCTTTCATGTGAGGAAAACAAACTCTTCTGTGCTAGTTGGCGCGTTTGTTAGACGTATATCAAATGAGACAGGTATAATTTTTCGCTTTGACAGCAACCATGCAGGAAGAAAAGGTCAGAATATTAGAAATTTCACAATTTCCTGCAACAGTTTGACCACCTAGGAAGAAGCGCGCATAAAATGTAATCGGTTATGTGTTTACGCACAGGTTGTGAAACGGGTAGTTACGTACCATTGTAAACCATTCAAAGGTTTCTCTTCTGCTTCCTCTGCCATATGCTTTCATTGTTAAAGGAAAGCACCACGGCTAGTGTATAGTGGCCAAAAAAATTTTCTCAGTCGTGCTTTTCCAGTTGCATAATTACAAAGAGCCCTATGGTGACTGTGACGTGCCGGCGTATTTTGCGGGTGGGAACCCCTGTTTGCAAGCAACATCCTATGACTGAAAGGGCCGGGGATCTTACTGTGCGCAGCAGTCGAATTTAACTGCCGCTACAATAGTAAGTTAACACGAAAAAGAAGAAAACCCAGCTATGTCGGGAACTGAACTACTAAATATTTGATAACTGAAGTGTTTTCGACTCAATAATTGCTACCATTGATTTCGAAATTACCCACAGAATGCGCGATATTTCACAAAGCCCAGCAGAATGCTCCTCTGCAGGTTAGTTGGTCAACAAAAGCTTTATCACTCCTTTCGCGAGGAAAATATAGCTTATCACTTGTTCACCACTTAACCTATTTACAAAACGTATTTATATTTTGTCAGTATCCGGTTAGTTTTTTTTAAAAGTGATATGTCTGATATTGAGTTCCCGAAGTTTCTTTTACGCAAGGGGCAAGGAAACAAATAATAATGAAAAAAAGGAGTTTAAAAAATTGTCCATAATGTTAGTTCCCGTAATGACTGAAAACCAGCCAAAAGCGATATAAGTGACAAAAAAAAAAAACAGAAGTAGCGCTGCAGACACTAAAACTTGGTTTAAGAAACCCCCTGACACAGACTGGAACTGGGTAAAACAGTCAACGTACTGCACCGATAGAAACAAAAAAACTTGCTAAGGGCACAGCACAAAGTTAAAACCACAATGGCAACATCGTCTGGAAAGAACTGAACTTTCCAAAGCGGTAAAGGGAACATTTAATTTTCGTTTATCAAGATTCGCAGTGCTACCATCTGATATGAACCGGATGTAGGCTAGGTTCTAGTCTTTTTCAAAACTACTCAATAACAGCAGGGGTGGTGTGGAAAGGCGGGTTCCGTCCGGGAACATTATGGAAATCCGGGCAGATGATACTTCCCAATAATCGTGTATAATAATCGAGCCATTTTTTCAGTCTGCAGGTATATTAAAGAGTAGGGTTTTCCCGAATTGAGTAAATAGGTAACAATGTTTTTTGGTTATTTAATTTTTGTCCTTTTTGTAAGCCTAGAACAACGAGCTTTGGCCTTAGTTCTTTTTCATATTTCGCAGCTAAACAATGGAATGCGTTACCAGATTGTATTAGAACAAGTGACTTTACAGAGTTTAAAAGGAACATTCAGGGAATGACTTTCGTTTAGACACATTTTGCTTTTGTTTAGACACATTTTGTAAATATTTTAGGTAACGTTTTTAGTGTGTTTTCTATTATTTTTCTCAGTCGAAGATATTAGCTACTAATATTAACAATATTATAAAGCTACTCTTAAATTCGAGACTCGGGAATTATAGTTTTTGATTGATTGATTGATTGATTGATTGAAAAGGGCATTTGAAATATCATGTAGAGGTATATTGATGACGAAGAAGGTTTTGGGGTTTGAAATTAGCGATTTGGAAATTTTCTAGGGTAGCTTGGCCTGTTCTGATCGATGGACCTTTCCTGGGTAGAACTGAATTCTGCAGCACCTTTTTTGCAGTCGGTTAAATTGTACTGTAGGCATGTGAAAGGGGTACCAGTTATTATGGACGATGTTAGAAAGGGGGTCCTAAAATCGGAGGGAAAGAGTTTGTTTCTCGGGGGGATGCCTCCCTGTATAAAACTCTGTTGAGTATAACCCCCCCCAGTGCCCTCCTTCCTGTCCATTGATGGGAATCTGGTATGTGCCCTTTTCTGCGTTGCTATGTCAGAAAATCTGAGTTAAATCTAATATATTAGGTCCATGATAGCTAGAATGAGCTAGCCGTCTTTTCTTTTTCGCGATAAGACAGAAATAACAGACGACAATAAGAAAGGGTACACGTAGAGATAATTTTTGTGCTTCAGTTCTGGTTGGTTTTGCATTTTCTAACAGGACCCCAAAGGGGTAACAACTATAACGTACACGGGGAACTTATGACGTATTATTTTTTGGTGAAATTCAAACGCAAGGTTCCTCTTTTCCCACGCATTACCGTCGTTCCGTTCATTGCCAGTCAACTGCATACTGAGCTGAATCAGAGATGAATTAGTTTTATGATCATATCACTCCAAAGCGGAAATGCACAGCTGGAAACGCTCAGTGTCTGGAGAAACTAACCGCTATTAGGTCTCCATATCCGGCATTCGCCTAGTATCAGTTTGTGTTTTAGTCAACATGTAATCGACTTGCATGGTTCTGAATCACTCAAGGACTTTCTATCAGTATATCTACTTTTTCATTATTCATAATACTGTCAATATCCCCATGAATATTTGTTCACTCTTTATCGTTAAGCGAGTTTCGTTCAATTGGCTTTTGTTTTCCAGGCCGAGATTCTCGTTAATTAAGGGGGTCTTAAACCGACTGTGCCACAGTTTGGTACCACGTCAAAGGACTCCACGCTCGGACTTCAAAAATGAAGTTTTCTAGGTCACATGCCACAATAGTTAATGAACAACTATTATCAAATGTTTGACTAATTGCGCGCACTGTGATTGGTCAGTTCGAGATCATTCGGATGCGTTTTTTATTTCTTTAGTAAAAAGTGCTTTACAATATTTCACACGACAATGATGCACTAATCAATGGTTCACAAGCAAGTCGCCCAGGGGGCAAAAATCAGAAGACAAACAAAATTTTGAGGTTTTTCTCTCGTGAAAATGAGAGAAAGTACACTAATGTGACCTCAGAGAGCATGAGCTCAGAGAATTCTCACAGCCTGATTGGTTACCTAGACAGGTGATCAACGTGGAATTACGACTCTTGAAAGCGGGGCTTTGCGTGATATTGCACTGGAGCGACAACATAACAACTCAAAAACAATTACAAACAAATTTCAAAATAAAAATTTGCCAACCATGAGGTTCAGTACGTTTTCTGATTCTGGATGGATTTTCATTCGCTGGCTCCTGACGTCTTGCCAGTTGATTCAACTTCTTTTATCCAGCGCACGTTGATTGCAACATTCACACAGACGTAAAAAAGGGCTATGCGATTCAAGGAACATTCATAACCTGACTCGTGAATTCCACGTTAAATTTCACGCGAAGAACCTAGTATATATTCGTATTCATAGTCATAGGAAAAGTAATAACAATAATAATAATAATAATAATAGTAATAATAATAATAATTTTTTAAAAAAATAATAGTAATAATAATACTGAAAAAAAATAATATTAATGACAACAACATGATCATCCCGATACAATAAAAAGAGATCAAAAAACAGTATGGCTAGTAATAATAATAATAACAACAACAACAACAACAACAACAACAATAATAATAATAATAATAATAATAATAATAATAATGTCCTGAACTTGCTAAGACAGAGTACATACAAAGACACAATAAAGCTGCAGCATATCTACACTGGACAATATGCAACTGCACTATGACATCAAAGTACAAGATAAACACTACGAACATGAACCAGCTACTGTGACAGAAAACCAAACAGCGACTATACTTTGG
>OMLO01005887.1_pt1 | contig 10305 bp, 11 predicted proteins | sample 1674811 | NCBI WGS metagenome assembly OMLO01 (sample SAMN06265003, study PRJEB25207) | coral metagenome | isolation source: Coral host | place: Mexico:La Bocana,Puerto Morelos, Mexico | collected 2008-11-13
TGGTGTTGGTCTTTTAAGAGATTACGAGCTTAAACTCCATATTGATGAGTCTGTGAAGCCTGTGGCCCAACATGTACAGAGAATACCATTTGGCTTACGCGAAAAGGTTGAAAAAAAGCTTGACAAGCTGCTGGAGCTTGACATTATTGAAGAAGTACCAGAGGGTCCGTCAGGATGGATTTCTCCTTTGGTGGTAGTTCCCAAGGGCGATGGAGATGTAAGGGTGTGTGTGGACATGTGTCGTGCAAACAAAGCAATCATCCGTGAAAGACACCCAATTCCTACCGTGGAGGAACTTTAACATGACTTGAACAGCAGCACTGTATTCAGCAAAATTGACCTCAAGTGGGGCTTCCATCAGTTTTTACTCTCCGAGGAAAATTGACACATCACAACCTTTGTCACACACAGAGGCCTGTATCGTTATAAGCGGCTAATGTTTGGTGTGACCTTGGTGCCGGAGAAATATCAGCAAATTGTCAGAGATGTGTTGAGAGGTTGCACTGGAGTTGCGAACATTGCGGATGATCTCATTATTCGTGGCAAGGATGTAGTCGAACATGACCATTGTCTTTTTGCAGTGTTGGATATACTGAGTGAGGTGGGGTTGACGGTGAATAGAGAGAAGTGCCAGTTTCGATTGTCAAAGCTCGCGTTCTTTGGTCATGAACTAACCAGTGATGGCATTAACCCAAGTGAAGAGAGAGTTGCTACCATTAGAGATGCTTGACCTCCTAAAGCCGTAACTGAGGTAAGGTCTTTCATGGGTCTGGTCCAGTACTCAGCGAAGTTTACGCCAGATGTAGCATCTGTTGCCAAGCCTATTCAAGAGTTGACTAGACAGGGCGTAGCCTTTAACTGGGGTGAGGAGCCGCAAATGGCTTTCCAGGGCTCGAAATTAAAAAAATCATTAGGTTGCCTTTTGGCGACCAACTGGAGAAATTTAGTTGCCAGATGCAAATTTTTAGTCGCCAGTTTGTATAATCAAAAGATTAGAATATTAATTTTGGGGCTGGTTGAAAGTGTTTAAGCTTATTTAACTTCATCATCTGGTTTCTGGTCGCATGGAACTCACTTGCACAAGTAATTACGAAAATACGAGGACAAAAAACTAACATCATTATACAAAACAATCTTACCCAAACTCAATAAGTAAATAAGAGTTTCTAGCCGCTATCTTTGTAGCTTATGGGAGCCAAACACGACTGTATGGAGATAGCACATCCTCTGCAAGCTGTCCTGTTACAATATCGGGAACAAGCAAATTTAGTTCTTTAAAAGTCTCCTGCTTGATATTAAGCAGCCCTTTGGCATCCTCTTCATTACTACAGAGAGAAGTTTGGAAATATTTTAAATCTTCCTCGCTTGTTAATTTGTTATGCATGATGTGTTCTCTAAAAAACTGGTGGAAACCCAAGCAGAAACCATGTGAATATGTGAAAATCAAACACTTCCAGGAGCTGAAGCGTTTAATCTCTTGATCAGAGACACTGGCCTACTTCAGAATTGATTGTAGGACCAGAATTGTTACAGACGCCGTGGGTTTAGGAGCCGTTCTAACCCAGCGGCACGGAGAGACATGGAGAGTTGTCTCATATGCGTTGAGGAGCTTGACTGATGTGGAAAGACGCTACAGTCAGACAGAGAAAGAGGCATTGGCTCTCGTCTGGGCGTGCAAGCATTTTAACATGTACGTAACTGGACTTAGTTTTGAGCTTGAAACGGATCACAAGCCCTTGTAACGCATCTATTCATGCACGTCAAACCCTGTGTCCGAATTGATGGGTTTTGCGGCTACAAGGCTTTAAAGTGGTGTACCGAAGCTGGTGTGGAATTTAAACATAACATAGCTTTTCTGAAGAGGTAAAATGATCCAGGTGGTGGTGTTAGAGATGTACTACCGGCCTCAGAACTGTCTGGAAGGAGTCTAGTAGAGTGGTCAAGTCCAGTCCAAGCAGTACCCGAGAATGTGTCGGGAAGCAGTACTCAAGCAGTACCCGAGAGTGTGTTGGGAAATGAAATGGTACAGGCGGAAGGTTGCGTGTCGTCATTGACAGATCAGAGGAGTATTCAGAAGTCTTCAAGTGTAGTCAGGAAGCCTGTGCATTTTCAAGACTATGTTTTGAACTAAGAGTGTCAGAAAGACCGAAAGATCTTAAGTGACTTTAAGTGTCAGAACTTAGAGACTGTGTTTTAGACATTCAAAGCATTTCTTTGTTTAGGTTTTTGCTTAAGAAAAGGAGAGAATGTAATGTCAAGGCTCACTGATTGTGTAAGAGCCGGATATATATAATGTATTCAAGGAGTGTGTGAAAAGGATCTGCACGTGCGTAATGGACATACAATAAAACAGTGTGATTTGCTCGTAGCATGTGTTGGCGGTTCTACAAAAACTGAAATGATTCATGCATTACTTAGCACACATGGCTCAGAAAAACATATTTTCTGAACAAAACAGTTACTGTGGCTCACATAGGACATCAGCAATTTTTTTCTGATTAACATTTTTAACTCATATTTTTATCCAAAAACTGTGTTGTTATGTTTTAAAGACCACTACTTACATTTTTACCCAAAAATCCAAAAAACTTTGGCCTTTATAAACATCTATGTCAAGGAACATTGTTTCCCTACCAAGAACTCCAGCCATGAACTTGATAGTGGGATGGTGGCTATTTGATTGTTCAATGAATAGCGACACTTAGCCATTTTTATATCCAGATAGAGAATATATCATTACTTATACCTTTTCCAGGCTTAGAAGAATTTCAAAGATCCCCTATCTTCTTGTACAAAAGCTACAGATAGTTAGAGATATACTCGTTCAAGCAAAGCATCAACTGACTCAAAAATTTAACAACACAAATTCTTGAAGTAAAAATTGAGTTGTCTTTTTGACAATTTACAACTCAGATTTTTGCGGTAAAAATCCGAGCTGTGTTCTTGGAAATTTATAACTTGAATTTTTGCAGTAAAAATCTAAGCTGTGTTTTTGGAAATTTACAAGTCATATTTTTACAATGAAAACTCTAGTTGTATTTTCAGAAATTTACCCCTTATATTTTTCCACAGTGAAAATCTGAATTGTGTTCTTTTAAAACACAACATCTCAGATTTTGCAGTAAAGATGCGGGTTAAAGATTTTAATAAATATGCTGATGTCTTATATGAGCCACAGTACTTTGTTATGCATTCCCACAAGATTCTTTATGTGAAGCATTGTTGGTCAAACGAAGGAATAAAAAAGCACCAGGCTTCAAAGTGAAATTTGCATGTTGTTAAAATGTCAATGAAAGCTATCGTATTTTGAGTTTTCAATCACTTCTCAAATTGAAAGAGAAACTACCATTTATTAATAATTGCTTGATTTTTAGCTACCAAAATGAGAAGAATATTATAACGTTCACTTAATGTAACTTAACTCCTTATTTTCACATGTTTAATTTATGCCTTTGCAAGGCATGCATCAGCATCTGTTTAATTTTTGTCTGAAGCATTCTGTGATCTGCATCAACAAACTGCAGTTCTATTTGACACAAACTGTTTATTCAAAAGGGTAAAATACTCTTTCTTTTAACAAAAGGGTTGTTTTGTTAAAGTTTCTATGGCACGCTGCTGACATTTAGAAAAAGTTCTGTGTTTCAGCACACATTGGCAAGTGGTTCAGCACATTTTCCTGACCCCTAGTCAATGGACTACTCCGATGGACCTGGCACATGGACTACCCATGGACCACCCTAACTAAACCACCCTTAAATTTGTGGCAAAAAAATGCAATTGAGCAACAATCATTTGCAATGTGAGCGACTTGTGAGCGACTACTGGGCCGGCCTGCTAGCTTTACTTTTTCTGTGTGTTATGTCAATGTCGTGTTTTCTAAACAGTTGTGTTTGCTACTTAAAGAAGGGATTGTTGAAGCACCCATCCCCGCTTCTAACTGATAGAAAACAGTAAAATTTTTATTCAATGGCATAATACTCTCCCCTTTAATAAAATAATGGCCCCTTAAGAAAAGAAGAAACAATACTTAAGCTCATATACTAATAAGACATATGCACATATACCGTATATGCGCACACACATGCATACTGTACAAACATGTATACTCATATTGGGCTGAGGCGAATTACAAATATACTTTGGTTCAGGTATACAATATCTGAGCTGCACTGTGCATTTACCTAAAAACCCATTAAAACTTATTTTCATACAAACCTTAAAAACTGAAATCTATCTTGGTCTTCACTCCACATATATCTTAGGTGTCTATGGCAAAAGTACTTTCTTTGTAACGTCTGTGTAGAGTAAACATAAGTATATGAGAGAACCCATGACCCTGTACATGCTAAATCATTTACTGAAAAAAGATTTGCCCTCAGTTAGATTTGATCCCACATACCCCTGGATACTAGCAATAAGTGGCGTTCACCACACCATAAGGACAACCATGCTACAGTAGCAACATAGCAATTAAAGAAGTGATTAATGTGATTAGGACATGGGCTTCCTTTGAAACCCAAGTACTGTTCCAGTTAAGGATGGATACACAACCAAAGTCAATGAAGAGGAGGACAATGTGGGATCCAGTTAAGGATACAGGCTATCAGCCACTCTGATTGGCGGAGAAACTCAAGGTGTGGTTGCAGACATCACTTAATGCCTACCATCTTTGAAGCATTTGGTACCTTAAAAAATTAGGAAAGCATGTTGCAACAACCTTGGACAAAAATGTTTTCATGAAATGGCAATAACTCACCAGCCATTGAACTGTGCCAGATCTAGTTCTTATTTCTTCAGACTGAAGCTACACATCATAGACACTAACTACATGTACAATTGCTCAACATTGCAGAACCAATTCTACCTAGTGATTGTGTCGTTTGATGTCAGTGCTTTTATGCATTATCCAGTCTCAAATTGGTACATCAATTTATTTACAAGTACAGCACTGTATATGGTTACATGTTTGCAAGTAAGCACTTGCCTGTTGTTTCCAAATTTTTCCATGTTTTGGTTCATTTATTCAGAGCTCTTAGTATTCAGCTCTGCAAACTACAGTGAAACCATTGCTATTTGCATCAGGCTCAGTGAATCTCAGCAAATTCTTGGGGAATTTTCAACAAATACTTACATAATAATGGTATAATTGGTTAAATAAGCACTCTAAAGCTCTAATCACTCACCCAACAATGTGGATCAGGGAGCAGCCTCTGGAAATAAAAAAATCATTCTGTCATCCAAAAAAAACCATTCTAATTATTTATTCCATGTTATTTACATCTGACTGATTTTCTAAAAACATATCCCCAGATCTGAACCCCTTCATTCATAAAACCTTTGCATTTTTTGTTTAATGTTATAATTTTCTCATGGAAAGGCGGCACCTTGAGGAGCCTACCTAGCTGAAATATAGAGAACTTCTTGCTGTGTGTATTATTTATTTATCTACTATGTATCATTTACCCATAACCCCTTTACCTCAACTTTTCCATTGGTGTTAAGTTTAGCCTAGGCTACTCCCATTAGTTTTAGTGCATGTGGTGACTCAGAGAAGGCAGTGATCAAATAGCTTTCTGTAACTGCTGTCCAAAGGAAGTCTGCCTGTGGACATCAAGTCCAATAAAGGTGCAAGTCCCACAATTTGCTAGTAAGCATCTTCTATTATTGTAGATGAAAAGGTCCTGAGATGTATCAATGGGTCGCCACTTAACCCCATAATTGTAGGCGGTTTGCATTATGGTAGTAATGTTGTGCTTGCTTTAGAGAGCACAGAGCTTTAGGGCTTAGACCAGGGGCAGGGGAGAACACTCTGCAATGCCTGGCACTTTCTGTGTTTGAATCATCCAACAAAAATTGACGTCACTACCGGTAAAGAAGTGGGCTGAGCAGCGAAATAAATTTTAATGCATCATAATCATTCGTGCTGTGAGTAAATCAGCAAATAATACATAATGAGCCATATATTTATAATGTTTAGATGCCCTCGAGACACAAAATGATATGGTGAGGAAGAACATAACAATTATTTATTCAAAAACACGCTGCTTTGTAGCCATGTGTTTTACAAAAGGTTGTAATTTCCACGTCACTGAACTCCACGGGAGTCATCATTTGTGTGTAAATAATGAATTCTAGCTGGGTTGCACTCAATTACAAAATGCTACCTCTTAGGTAGGCACTACACCAAGAGAACTTAGGCCCAATGTCAATTTTCTAGACCTGGGGGAACCTACATGTATTTAACAGAAGCCCATTTTTTTTCAATCTACCGTTGACAAACACTATATATATATATCACTGTAAGATTAGACCCACACACATAACAAGCTTTGCAGAACTTTCATGTCAATCAACAGTAACATAAATTGATGTTCTTTCTTGTGACTCAAACTGGTGTTATAAATTCTGTTACGATTGGTTAAGAACTAAACAAGATATCTTAATTTTTTCCTTGGTAATGCTTTAAACGATAAGCACTTGATACAGGGAGGCCGTGAACCCCTTAAATATAAACAAGAGGATATTTATGGGCAATTCTGTAATTTGGGCATCTGACTTTTTTTTCAGTTTTAATCTAATTTATTGTTCCATTTCAACAGTATTTACACTAAACACTGGGGACTGGGACGAGACACAAAAGATGGCGGTCACGCCCAAAATGTGCTCGTAGTATCTTTTCAGTTTCGCAGCCCCAGTGGTGGTTAAAATATATTTAATATCCATTTAAAATGCCTGACGAACTACCAAAGAAGAAAATATCCACGGAAAAAGGCAGGAAACGAACAAGGGAGGGTAGCTCTCAAACAGATGAAGAAGACGTGTCCGATCAACATCACAAGCAAGGATGCAAAAAGTGCTACAAAACAAAAAAACTCGAGACTCTCCGGTATTGAAGAGAAACTCAACATGTTATTAGTTATACTTCCTGAGTTGGAAACTTATAAAAGGAGGATTACTCTTCTTGAAGAAGGAAACAAGGCCCTGCAAACGAGCTTGGAGAATTCGCAAGCAGAGATAGAAAACCTAAAAGCCATTGTTGATGATGTCGATTGTAAGCAAGGACCAGCCAACACCTCCAGTGAACGCATTGAGAGCAAACTCAAAGAGCTACACCGTCATCATGTTAAACTTGAATGTCACAGTCGAAGAGGAAATATGAATTTTTTTGTAATAAAGGAACGTGTAAACAAAACAAACAATGATACTGAACTTGCCCTAAGAGATTTCATGCGTACGAAGCTTAAGTTCCTTCCAGCCAATGAAGAAAACATTCATTTTGACAGGGTGCACAGAATTACTTCACGCCGTTCACAATCAAATGACCGAAATCTTCAGCCGCGACCGATTATAGTTAAGCTGACGCATTTTCAAGATAAATTTTTCATCATGTCCTTCATCAAAAATCTGCCAAGAGGTACCGGATTCGGAGTATCCGACAATTTCCCTAAAGAAGTCGACGAGGTAAGAAAGGTGTTATATCCGATACTAAAGGCAGCCAAGCGCGAGAAGAAGGCTGCATATTTCAACGTCGAAAAGCTAATCATCGACGGTATTCTTTACCGTGGCGAAGAAACATCCCAATTTTCTTTCTATGGACGTTTAATGGATAACTAAGCTACAATGAACGCTAAACCTTAGTTAAGTTTATATTTATAATCTTTTCTTTCTACAGAACCACCTACTTGAGAGCTGCGGCTTTTCACCCTCCATATCCAGTCAAAACGTCGCACAAAGCTTTAGGTAAGTCCGAAATAGTTGCGTGCTGTTGTATGTGTTTGCATAGGTTTTTTTCGTTTTAGCTTTCCCTTCTGTTATGTTGATCTGTTTTGTTTTGATGTTAACGAAGTAATAAGAATTAAGCCTTGTCATAATTATCATCCGCACAGTGAGCATGTTCCGAAGACAACTATTTTCGTTATTTCTTGGATACCCCGTCTTTCTTTTCATTAGAAACTAAATGTATAATCTGTATCACTTAATGTTAGAGGGCTAAACAGTTTGAGAAAGCGAAGACAAGTTTTTCATTGGCTGCATCAAGAGCAATCGAATATAATCGGATAGAAACTTATTCCTCACCGGAATCTATCAAAAGATGGGAAACAGAGTGGGGAGGCAAAATGGTGTACAGCCACGGCTCCTCTCATAGTAGAGGAGTTATGATTTTATTCAAACCACGTCTTGACGTTGACATCGGAAAAATTACTGCAGATAATTTTGGCAGATGTATTGTAGCCGAGACTATTATTGATGGTTCCAAAATGGCTTTGGTAAACATTTACGCACCGAATGATCCAACCCAACAAGTTGTTTTCCTCAGGGACGTTTCAAAAGAATTTCTAATTCCTTACGCCAAGGACAACCTGGTGCTTGGAGGAGATTTTAACTGCACAATTAGCACCTTAGACAAAAAAGGCGGTATACCGATTGACAACAAAAAAGCTTCTCTCAACAAGCTTCAGTCGTTAATTAATTTAAAACACACAATTTACTTAATTCCTGGCGTTTCAAGAATCCAGATCAACCTGGCTTTACATGAGCGAACCCGTCAATGAAAATAAAGTGTAGACTTCACTACTTCTTTATTTCAAAGCAGCTAAAAGATCACTTAAAAGAGTGCAAAATACTTCCAAACATTTATTCAGATCACTCTGCCGTCGCTCTCTCTGTGTCTTTAAACGAAAGTGAGTTCCCTCAAGGACCAGGGTTCTGGAAGTTTAACAACTCTTTGCTGTCAGATATTAATTATGTAGAACTGTTAACATTTAAAATTCCAATGTTTGCAAAAAAGTATGAACAAGTCAACAACAAAGGGTTGTTTTGGGAAATGATTAAAATGGAAATTCGTGCCTTTACAATAGCCTTTTCAAAGAAGAAACCTAAACAAAAAAGAGACGAAGAATCAATTCTTTTGTCAGAAATGATGAAATTGCAGACAAACTCCAGAGGTCATATAGTGATTCTCTTAAGACCGAGCTGGAGAGAATAAAATTCAAGCTTTCTAAAATTGCGGATATCAAAACACGAGGAACAATTGTGTGCAGTAGAGCACATTGGTACGAGCATGGTGAGAGGAATAGTAAATATTTTTATAATTTAGAAAAAAAGGAACCAAAATAAGAAACACATAACGTCCTTAGTTAATAACAGGGGTGACAAAATCACAAACCCGAAGGACATTCTGGAGGAAGAAGAACGTTTTTTCAAAGAAATTTATACATCGAGAAATATGGACCCCAACCGCCCAACTTTCAACGAGTTCTTTAAAATAGAAAACGCATTACCAAAAGAAATCGCGAAAACGTATGAAGGTGTCATGTCTATTCATGAGTGTGAGATTGCCTTAAAAACAATGGAAAACAACAAAACTCCCAGCACGGACGGGCTAACGCCTGAATTTTACCGCTATTTTTGGAAATTGCTCGGTCCATTTAAGGTAAGTAGCTTTAATTTCACCTTTCGAAACGGAACTCTTTCCATCTCTCAACACCAAGCAATTATTTCCTTAATTCCGAAGAAGAAGAAAAATACCGAATATTTAAAAAATTGGAGACCTGTATCTTTACTGAATGTAGACTACAAAATTGCAACGAAAACCATTGCTCTGCGCTTGGAGAAGGTCCTACCGAACTTAATTCATCCCTGTCAATCTGGGTATGTTAAAGGAAGGTTCATTGGGGAAAGTATCAGGTTAATAGCCGATATAATGCATTTTACAAAAGAGAAGAATATTCCAGGGGTTGCAGTGTTTTTAGATTTTGAAAAAGCCTTTGACTCGATTGAGTGGAATTTTATTCATAAATGCCTCAAAACGTTTAATTTCGGTTCTGACCTCCGGCAATGGATAAAAGTGTTTTATACAAATATCTCAAGTTGTGTTTTGAATAACGGACACGCCTCAAAACATTTTCTTCTAGAACGCGGGGTACGTCAAGGTTGCCCACTTTCCGGTATATTATTTGTTATTGCTATTGAGTTACTCGCGCAAAGTATTAGACGCTCAAAAGAAATAAAAGGTATCATAATGGATGAACAGAGTCAAACTTTCGCAATATGCAGATGACACAATTGTACTTCTTTCTGATGTTCAATCACTGTCAATATTATTTGATTTGTTATCGCTTTTCGAAAGGTGCTCTAGTCTAAAACGAAATCAAACAAAATCTGAAATGTTATGACTTGGCTCTATGCGCCATAGAAAAGATACCATACTTGATCTCCAAATGAGCGGCGAGACAGTTTACGCGCTTGGGGTACATTTTACATATGACCTATTAGTGTCTGAAAAGAAATTTTTTTTTGACAAAT
>OMLO01005888.1_pt1 | contig 10304 bp, 9 predicted proteins | sample 1674811 | NCBI WGS metagenome assembly OMLO01 (sample SAMN06265003, study PRJEB25207) | coral metagenome | isolation source: Coral host | place: Mexico:La Bocana,Puerto Morelos, Mexico | collected 2008-11-13
TTGTGATCGCTAGAGCTAAACATCATGGTGAACTTTAGAGGATTCTTTTTACCCAAAGAAAGGGACTCGAACGAAGAGCTAGCGGACTCCGAAGACGACAGTGAAAGTGACAATGACGATCTCGAGAACCATGATTATCGCGACATTATTCAGATTGCCAGCGGAAAATATAAATCGTACAGCCCATCGAGAATCCGATGCGTCGCCGAAAGACTGCAAGAACTGGAAGAACGGAATGGTCGTTTCGTTTTAACGGGGGAAAAGGTTGTGCGCGCTCGATTTGACAGCATGTTTACACAGCCATGGTGGATGGTGGAGGTAATGGAAATCAACACAGCTTCGAGACCGGAGAAGATTCCTTCTTATAGCATTCGATGTGACGATGGAGTCGATAAATCTCTGTTGTCGTTGTTCCTGACAAGAGGATGCTGTGTAAATGAACAGCACGTCGCTTCACTCTTGGAATTTTTCGAAGGTAGAAATTTGAGAATGACGTTTGTGGATCTGCTGGACAACTTGAGGGAATTCTCTGGCAGCGGTGAAGGCAACAGCGAAATCGCTGAACAGATTCGGAAAAGCTTGGCTTCTAAGGGTAAGTTTAAACCGCATTTTTGTTGAGGTCTCTATATAATGCATGTTAGTTATAGCAACTTTCTTGTCTTGAGGTGCTTTAGGGTCTGTTCGTTATTTATGGCAGAGCGGGGGGGTGGGGCGGTGTTTAGAGTAGGAGGTAAAATTTTTAAAATCAGCGAAAATGGGGGGTGTTTTTTTAAATACAGTAGAATCTGTTGTTTCAACACTTGTGTTGCCATTTTGTACACATATTTAATAAATTGATCTCTGTTTTGAGAATTCTATTTCCTCCAAGCCAAGAACCAGGTCTTGAATAGTTTGAAAGTGAAAAGGTGCTGTTGCGTGACGCGCTGTGGCGTTATTTAATAATTTTAAATCCCTTTTACCCGGTACATGCAATCTGATATTTAATAAAAGCAGAACTTGTACACTTTAAATAAATTCTTTAAAAAGAAATTGGAACGTATGCCTTAATTGTGTTATATTTTAATTTATTTATATTGTATTTTTTACGTCTAAGCAGCATTGTCTTGTACAGTTAACGCCTTTATTTCTTTAGTTGTAATATTCTCCACTGGGCCGTTCTGAAAACCACTTTATGTGAGATCGCCCCCTGTTTAAATATTATTATTATTATTACACATGTCCTAAGTCTGACAGACGGAGAAGCGTTGCGTGACGACCAAAATAACGGCTTCGAAGGAGACTAGCGCTTTAAGGGCCAGTTTCTTTTCCTCGATATTAGCATCGATTCTTTCCAGTTGATCCTCCAGTCTTAAGTTGACTATGTCTTCGCCAGCAACAACAGACATTCTCATTCCTCAGCAACTTCAATTACCTCTTTTATTTTTCTCCTTGCTAGGGCTGGGTCAATGCCAGGATTAAAACTCGTAACATAAACTGGCGGGTAATTTTTAAAAACATCCACTTTCGGGGAGGGGTACATTTTTTTGTATGCCTGAATTGGTTAAAAATCACCGACCCCCACTTAGCAATAAATAACGAACAGTCCCTTACATCAGCAATTCTGAACAGTGTTCTGAAAAGCCATCTCGCAAGTCAAGCAAACATCCTGTTGTTGACCACTGTGGTATGATTCCCATCCAGCTGTAGCAAAATTTATGCAACTGATTTCTGTTTTGGCATTGAAAATGCCTTATCTCATATCCAATCCCAGATTAAAATGTATCCAAATTCCACATACTGTTAAATATGTTCAGTTAATTTTTACTTATACCCCCAAATGCTGCGAAACTGGGGCTTTACTGATCACTATTATTGCTTTCCATTTTTCTTAGCTACAGGCAAAGCCTTTCAGGTGCCTGAGCTTACTAAAATTGCCCATTGTCTGTTTCCACGCCATGCCGAAACACTGTTTTCGTCTGCTAGCCTGGAGATGTTGCAAGAGATCCAGCAAGCACTTCAAAGTGAACCTTGGATTTTTGGCTACCAAGCTGTCCTTAAGGAAAGGTTTGGCATACTTGGACTCGAAGTGAAGTTGCCAGCATTTATTAACTGTAACCTCCTTGAAACTATGCCCGTTGTACAACGTGATGCACTGTACATTTACAATGCCTTGTGTAAATTGATCTACAAGTATGGCCATACCTATGTCCATCTGTGGCATTTGAAAAAAAGAGATTGGTACAAGGAAACTTTCACACCTGGGGCTTACCGTGTGACCAACTGGCAAGAAAGCCTAACATATCTCAACAACATCAATGCGGCAAGGACTGTTGGTAATGTTTATGGGGACAGATGTTATGTGGTTTTACCAAATATTCAAGGCTATGAGCAAACAATTGCTCGAAGCATCTGCAAGATAATGAAGATGAGACCTTGGGTTGGTGACTTGGAGATTGATGAAAAGGTATGTCTTGTGAAAAAATGGTTTAGGATTGTCCAAAATTTAAGACTTTGTTGAAGTCATGATCATCAGTTTTGTGAATTTCCAGAAATATGCATTTCCACCACATGGAGGGTCATTGAAAAGTCTGACTGGGTGAGGTGTTTCAAAAGCCCAAAAATTTCCTGTAGGGTGGGAAGGTTCAGACCCAAAGATCTTTCATGACAGGGGAATGGCATCAAATTAATGGAAATTACTTTAAGTTGAATAATTGAAGTAGGAATTATTTCTGTTTAAAAACTAGTGTCCATGATGGCTGTCTGGCAATTTCTAAGCACACACATGTACTGCTCAACGGACTGATTTAAAATAAATCTCAATTTCAATAAGGTGTTAGTTCTTGAGGATAAACGTTCATGAAGTAAAGAATTGACCTGAAGAGATCCAGTTTACATTTGCTTCAAATTAGATGGAAATAGTGCAGGTCAAGTTAACCAAAAATGCTGAATAAACAGGAAAGACTTGTCTGTACAGTGTTACAGTGTCAATCAGAAGTAGATTATTCACAATGAAAGTGTCGAAGTGTAAGCTAAAATAATACTCAGAGTTGTCAATAGTACATGTTCTTACAAGCATTTGCGAATATATTACTTCATCTAGCAACTAAGCTGTACGGATGCGTTAGCTTGAAACTGGAATATTCCAGTTATTAAAGGTAAAATTATTATCAATGTGTGAAGCAAATCCTAGGGGAAATGATCTTGGCTTGAGCATCAGCTAGCAAAAACTTCCAGTTATAAAGGGTCTGAGTTATCAAGACTACAAGGTGATTAACATACAACAGGCTGTCCAATATTTGTAGGCAAATTGTTGCATGTACATGTATGTCTAGATATATGAAAAGGTCATAACAAAAAGCCTGCATATTTTCCAGGAAAAACGCAGTCCTGGAGAGCATGTAGACCTAGCTTCCTTGTGAATGGCTGGCTAACTGTTTCTCTCTAATTGTAAACATTGGAATGTTTTAAGCACGAAAAGGCACTCTTTACACTCCCCCTTGATTAAGGCCATTCAGACTGAAGCTGCTACCTGCTACAAGCCAGGAGCCTAGCCAGTATCCCTGAACCCTCCCGGGGAGGCTAACCCCTGTCTACATGTACACCATTCTTGGCAATGAAAGCCATGCAAGCCAACCGGCATTCGAACTAAGTGGCACATTAGCCTGGCGCTTATCTCACCGTCTTTGTCATGGGCAACTAAAAGTATTTGTACTCCTCCCCCACCTGAATGGGTTGCTAGTCCTTTGCAGGCTTACCTATACAGTACTTATTTATATGATCGGATAATGAGTTTTGATGAGAAAGATTAAAAGTATTGTCATTCTGTACGAAACTTTTGACCGACCCCTACCCCCTTAGTTTTGTGACATTTGAGACTATTACCAAATAAGGTAATGAACATGTGTGAGCCATGAGAAAAAATGTGAGAGGAGAGATCAGTGACTGTGAGTTCTAGTGAGTTGTTTTCACTGTGAATAAACCAGGAGAACCAAGAAAACCTGTAAGTTCTGTGTACTGTCAAAAGAACAGCTCAATTCTCAACAAGAGGGAAAGACTGATGTCATTAATGAGCAATGCATTGTTTTTTAGGTTAAATGTGGTCTATGCAAAATGGACTATACTGTTTTTTCAAATCAACATGTGCACCAATGCATTAACGAACCCACTAATTGGAAAGCACATGAAACTACAACACAGACTCAAAAAACCATCTAATATGGAAAATTTTTCCATCCTGAAAAAGTGCAGCAATAAAATAGACAGCTTAATAAATTGTATATGAAATGCTATTTATATAAGGGTAGCCGGTCGTTTTGCATACAAGTCGATTCGCATACATCGAGGTTGTTTCGCCGACACGACCTTGGTCGATTCGCATACAATGAAGTCGATTCGCCTACATTGAAACAAAAACCGTTCTCATAAACACTCTAACAGGATAGCTATAGGATTAACCTCAACCCAGCAATATGCGCGTGTTGTTATTATGTGTCGTGCGTTATTTTTGTTTGGCACAGCAAACGCGTTGACAGCGCATAGACTAAGTTCAAGTTTAATTCGGGTGTCTGGTCGTTTCGCTACAAAGTCGATTTGCTTCAAGTCGTTTCATTACTACTCGACAGTCGATTTGTTACACATATGCAGTCGATTCGCTACACATTCACTAAAAACATAAAAGTCGATTCACTACAGAAACCTATAAGTTACTTTTAGATGCAAACGCTGTAATGATCAATAAAGGCCTATGGTTTTCTCGAGCGGACGAGTTCTCGTTATTTCTGAAGATTTGGTTTGTCTTATTTCCTCAACCAGCGAGCAAATGAATGTCACAATCAGCGATTATGTAAAACTATAATCATATCATCGCGCATAAAAGCTGGGAAATATACCATAATTCCATTGTTCGAGTCGAACGCACGAATGTTCTTGAGAAGTTCTCGAGTTCAAATTCTGTAGCGAATCACAGTTAAATTGTATCGAATCGACTTTTGCGTTTCTGAAGTTTGCAGCGAATCGACTTCGAGTTGGTTAATCTCAACCTTAACCGTCGTATAAGAAAGGTTCTTATTAGAAGAAGAGTGTACTTTCTTTAATCTGAGATTCAAAACCGAACACAAGACTCAGTTGATTTTGAATTCCGAGCGACACGAACTGAGTACAAGAAACTGTTTAGGTATTTTTTTCTAAAGAAATCCGCGAAATTGATGAATTTCAGCTTAAAAAAAGGCTTTGTTGCTTTGTTTTCAAATTTCAATTCACTACACAAAAGCAAATTTGTGCCGCACGCGAGGAAGGTGTGATTTTTTCTCTTTGTCTGTACAAGCAATAACTAAAATCATGCAAACAAAGGAAAAAAACAAGGCTTGCATCGTTAAGGGATATCAAAAGGTCAACTCTTTGCAAGGAGTACGGAAAATTCGTTAACACGCGTCGAGAAGCCGTTCAGTTCAAGCTTAAAGTGGATTACACTTGCTGAAACTTGTTTTCGCTTTTTAAGAGTTGCTTGACCATTTTTTATCAACGCGAGTAATATTCAGAAAGAAAGTCGTGGCGCGCGTAGTAAGCCACCTTGAGTGATGTTTGCTATATACAAAATAACTTCGAACTTAGATACGAATGACTTTTTTATATGCGAATCGACTCAAAGTGTGTATGCGAATCAACTTTAATGTCGGTGATTTGAATTGTAGGCGAAACAACTTCGATGTATGCGAATCGACCAAGGTCGTGTCGGCGAAACGACCTCGATGTATGCGAATCGACTTGTATGCGAAACGACCGACATCCTATATAAGAACTAAAACCATCACTAAACATTCAGTCTGACTGATGAGTAGATATGTTACTGAACCAGAATGATGTGGAAAAATATTGGTTGAGTCTTTTTTTTTTGCAAAGCTGCAGGCGAGGTCCTTAAACTTGCAAAAAAGAACACAACCAATATTCTCCAATATGGACGGAACAAGCTAGTTTAACAAAGTATTTTTTACAATAGCTTGTTTTTAATCTGCTGATAAATTGATGCCAGGGATAAATTGTCCAAGTGATCCTTTCTCGGGAAACGTAAAGGGCAAGCATTTATTAATTCATTACAACTTAGGGTTAGGTTTTCTTGGATGGTCAAATTATTTCTACTTACGAAAAAGCTGTTTATTTGTGCAGTGAAATTAAAAACGGAATTTGCTGAAATCAGTTTGTGAGCGGTCCATCTTAGTGGTCCACGTTGCAAAAATTCAGACCGCCCAGTCAACCAATCAGAATTCTCCTTTTCACCCCAGAGCATTTCAGCCATATAACAAATTTACATGCCTCACTTACACTGGAATGCAATCCAACTCTCAAACTACTCTTAAGTAACATCTTTGACATAAGCATTAATGACCTCAGTCTTAAGGATGATGCTTGATACATCGAAATGTCGATTGACAGTACTTTTAATCTTTCTTACTTATTTATCCAACTTGTTAGAGAGAGGCACTTGGTGTCTTGCCCAAGAATGCAACACAATGTTCCCAGCCAGGGCTCAAACCAGGACACTAACAATAAGGCACCGGTACTCTCGCAACAGACATCTGTACAATTGTATATTTTTATGTTGTTTTATTTTTGTGCAGGTGTTTGGCGATGAAGACCAAGTCAAGGCTGCACGACTCATGACAACAACTCCTGTTGTCGTTATGTCAGGAATGGGTGGATGTGGCAAAACCCATGTTGTTTCAACTGTACTATCAGGGAAACTGAAGGTGAAAAGAAGTCAGATCCCAGTAGAGCAGTTCACCATTCAAGATGAACGTGCCACCAGTCAATGTTCCAAGAGCTTTGATTGTGACTCTCAAACCCCTCAAATCAACCCAGGTGCCACAACTGCAGCTTCTTCTTCTCCTTCAGAAATTACTCAAGAAGAAATGAGTTTAAGTGTGTCTCAAAATTCTGGACTACCTCAGAGCCAGATTAGAAGCAAAGACCCCAGCGGCAATGCTGTGCTGCTGACAGCACCAACTGGCAGAGCTGCTTCCATTTTGGGGAAACGCACTGGAATTCAAGCCTATACCTTACACTCTGTGATCTTCAGTTATTTTCATTGGCTCAAGGAAGTAAAGAATGGTGAGGACCACTCAGCTTGGAGATTTTCAGGAGTCAAGCTTCTTGTTTGTGATGAAAGTTCCTTGATATCTGTGAAGGTTTTCTCCACTCTCATAAACATACTCACGTTGAAAGCTGCACTTCAACAGATCATCTTATTGGGAGATAAAAACCAACTACCATCAATTGAACCAGGAAATTTCCTGAATGATGTTTATCAGGCACTGGAGCCTTATGGTTATAGTATCACATTGAAAACAAATCACAGGGCAGAATCGAAAGTGATTGTAGAAAACGCAAGCAGGATATCCCATCAAGAAATGCCGTGGTTCCATGATGATCCAGGAAGCAAATTTATTTCCCTTTGCTATCAGTCGAAGCAAGGCACTGATAAAAACGTTTCCGATGACGTGGTGACTACTCAAGTTGTGAAAGACCTGCTCAACAACAAAAAAAGTACAGTTAAGCTACCAGAACCTCAGAGATCTCAGTTCATTGCTTTCCGTCGAGAAGACTGTCTGAACATCAATGAACTGTGTGCGCAGCATTACAATAAGCATTCTATCAAAAACAGCAAAGGGAGACTAGACTTTCAAACTGGAGATAAAGTTTGTGTCAGAAGGAACACTAGCTGTTTTGATGCCTACACCAAGGTAGATGTGAAATTTTCCAATGGTGAAATATTTTTCATAGCGGACATTATTGAAGAAGAGGACAACCATAATGTAAAAACAACCTATCTTGCTCTGGAAAATGGAGAGAGGACTGTAAAGGTGAACATGAAGATGTTCAAGAGTGCTAACCTTGGTCATGCCTGGGCCAGGACAATCCATACCTACCAGGTATTTGCATTATCAGTTTATAAGTTATGGTGGGCTGGGCTATGCTAAGGAGTTATTCAAGTTTAGGTGTACTTCTTTAATTGAACCTGGAACCTCCGTACTGTATGGCTTGAAATATTTGTTTCATGTAAGAGTATTAGTGTATTAGAATGTTCTTAACAAGTCACTAAAAGAAATGTTTGTAACGCATTTAAGAATGAAGGCGAAAATAGAAAGAACAATAGATCATCAAGAGGAGGAAACAATTTTGTTAGCACCCATTTATTTCGAAGTAGAAGGTCATTTAACTGCCAACCATAGGCAAAGTCGTAGCTACATGTAGAAGGGTGATCTGGTGTCCTGAACATGGCCATTGTGGAAAATAAAGCCACAGCAAGATCACGAACCCCATACGTAGAAGCCATTACTATGCAGTTTCACCTATCCCAGGGAGACAAATGTTGAAATATGCTCAACAATGCAAACAAGGGTTTGTGGGTGGGGGTACCCATTCAGTACATGACTTCAATTCAAAGTAAAAACCGTAAAAGTACCTTTACTCATTTTCCTTATTTTGTTTATGCAGGGTTCAGAGATTGACACAGTTGTGTACGTCCTTGGAAGCCCAATTTATCAAGACTGGCGCCATGTCTACACAGCTGTTACTAGAGGTGTTCAACAAGTGATAGTTATCCATGATCCCAATCACTTGAAAAAAGTGGTGACGGCAAAGCCATTCAAGAGGTTTACAAAGCTGGGAGAATTTCTCACCGAAAATCTAAGCATGGAAATTGACATGCTCCATTGCAGCCCTTCTGCAAGTGCTGGAAATAATGAAAATGATGATTCGTTTCACAGTCAGAGTTTTGGCACTGGATATTCACCTTGGAGTCGTCCAGCTTCCAGTGCAGCTGCCGGTTCTACCAGCACAAGCCAGGAAGAAGCCTGGGAAGATGAATTGCAGGATGAATGTGATAACGAAATCCTTATCCGGGCCTTAGAATGCTCCCAACAGGTAACTCCAGAAGTCAGCACCAGTTGTCCAGATCCGCAACTGTCTAATTCCACAGAACGTTCTGGTTGCTACCAACCAAGTACAAATGTTGTGAAGGAGACCTCTGAGTATCTGTTTGAGTCGTCTGGTCCTCATGGTAACAGCATCCCTGCCTCTGTTGAGTTTCATCAAACAGCAAGTGGTCTGGGCAGTCCTAAGGCACATTCTCGGAGATTCTCTGAGACTTTCAGTTTTTCGACTCCTTCGCAGACCCCACCCAACATCAGAAATGCCGCACCGTTTTCATCAAGGCATTTATCCCAAACGTTCCCACGAAAAAGAAGTTCAAAAAGAACACCTTCCATCACATGTACAAGGATCCCACCTAAGAGCAGAAGGAGATCACTTACTGCTAAATTTGACTCTGTATGTAAACTGTGCAATAGCCCAATAAAAGCTGGACTAGATAAAATCCAAAAGGACATTAGGTCAGGCACTTGGGTGCACCAAAAATGTGTACATGCTAAGTAAAACTGTTGGCCAAACTTTTTTCAAGCCTTTCGTGAATATAGATGTGAGTATAACATCGCAATGGATCCTTGCCATCTCGCGAAGTCTCTTCTTGTCTCTTCTCATTTCATCTTAAATTTATAATGTACCACATTTGCGTTTTAGAAATACTGTACACGTTTCTTTTACAAACGTGTCCAAGGTGAGCCTCAGCGTTGTTTTAACGGACTTGGCTGCAAAAAACATACTTATGCTTGTTCTACATTAACATTCATTTTAAACACATGGTTTCAAAAGAATGTATTATCCATTACAAGATCATTAAGTTGTGTGCTTTCTGAGCAAATCTTTTAGTTGTAATCAGAATTTACCACCTTGGAGTGAAGAAAATTTCCTCTACAAAATGTATCATATCGTAAATTAACAAATTAGCAATTTTTACTCGAATCTGGTTTTATTGAAATACATGGCAATGCCTAGTTAACGAACTTGTTATCATGGGAGATGTCTCATGTTCTCCGATCTCTCTCTAGGATGTCTCAGTTGCAATGATTCTGTATATAGTTGAGTGGAAATATGTTCGATTAAACAGAACAGTTGGGAGGCGCAGTGGCCTCATGGTTAGTGAGCTCGACTCCGACTACGAAAACTGCTAAATTTGTGATAATTGTCAGGACCAGTCACGAAATTTACGAAATTTATTGAAAGGGTAGCAAGGAAGGCCCATCAAAAGTTACGAAAACTGTGAAAATTACGAAATTTACAAAAAGTGCAAAATTTACGATAATTGTCAAGACCACCAACAAAATTTACAAAATTTATTCAAGGATGGTAGGTAGATAGGTAAAACTTTATTTATGCAGGGTGGCCCATTCAGCACAGTGGCTGGTATCCAGAGGGGCCCTGCTAAATACAAT
>OMLO01005890.1_pt1 | contig 10301 bp, 7 predicted proteins | sample 1674811 | NCBI WGS metagenome assembly OMLO01 (sample SAMN06265003, study PRJEB25207) | coral metagenome | isolation source: Coral host | place: Mexico:La Bocana,Puerto Morelos, Mexico | collected 2008-11-13
GGCAACGTCAGACAAGGTGTTTGTTAGGAGAAATCTCAAGAAAATGAAGTGATAAATACTGTATATATTCTTAGGGTGATTAAACGTTTTCTAAAATTTCTAATGGCCATACAACCACTTGGAACATTAAGTTCAATTCGTTTGGCATTATGAGGGATTTGTCTTCAATTAGAGAAATGACCGACTTCAAAGGACCCCGTCTACTAATGGGCGTTTATCAATCAACGTATTTCAATGAAGTACTAGGAAATAACTAATAAAATCCACAAAAAGAAGTTGATTAAAAAAAAACAAAAAAACATTCCCATTGTCATTTTCAGTTTGGGAGTGGTAAGAAATGACCGCCTTCAAATGACCCCCTCTAGTAATGGGCGTTTATCAATCAACGTATTTCAATGAGGTAGTAGGAAATAACTAAAAAATCCACAAAAAGAATTTGATTAAAATAAAAAAACAAAAAAAACAAATCATGTCACTTACTATCCTGGTCCGTCCTAACAACAATAGGATAACTGCCTGGTCCATCTCCTTTCACAGTAAATGCAAACACTGTGATGTTGTAGTTGACGTACTCCTTTAGACCAGTCAATTCCTTTTGACGATCATTATGACCAACTAGAACATTCCCATTGTCATTTTCAGTTTGTGACTTGTAAGTAATTGTGTAACTCGTGATGATACCATTCTGTTGATCAGCTGGAACTTCATCCCACATGACTAAGATGCTGGTTGAACTGCTGTTCTGTCCTCTCACATTTTGAGGTGAACCATCAGGTTCTGATGTAAGAGTTCAAAACAAGCTAGGTCAACATCATAGGCTGGTTGGTCTTTGGTACATGTTTATGTAGGTGTTGTTAATATTTTGTTTTATTTACCATCTTCTTTAGTAATTATCGTAATCATTTTGCAATTTCGTATTAAAGTCTTTTTTTCTTTTGCTTAATCTGTAGACCAATAATGCACATGTTGTTGACTGGTAACATATCACGCCCTGCAAAACTTATAAATAATGAAACTAATTAGAGTAATAACGTTTACTTTTGAAAACGACTCATTTCTCAACTCAATGTGCCTAGCAGCAAATAACGAAATAAAATAGAACAAATAATGAAGTAACTAATTAAACAATAAAACTTAACAAACTGATTAATCAGTAGATGATATTCGGCAACGTCAGACAAGGTGTTTGTTAGGAGAAATCTTAAAAAAATGAAGTGATAAATACTGTATATATTTATAGGGTGATTAAACGTTTTCTAAAATTTCTAATGGCCATACAACCACTTGGAATATTAAGATCAATTCGTTTGGCATTATGAGGGATTTGTCTTCAATTAGAAAAATGACCGACTTCAAAGGACCCCCCTCTTCTAATGGGCGTTTATCAATCAACGTATTTCAATGAAGTACTAGGAAATAACTAAAAAATCCACAAAAAGAATTTGATTAAAAAACAAAAAAAAAAACAAAAACAAATCATGTCACTTACTATCCTGGTCCGTCCTAACAACAATAGGATCACTGGCTGGTCCATCTCCTTTCACAGTAGATGCAATCACTGCGATATTGTAGTTGACGTACTCTTTTAGATTTTTTAACTCCGTCTGACGAACAGAGGCATTTACTTGAACACTTCCATTATCATTTTCTGTTTGTGAATGGTAAGTAATGGTGTAACCCGTGATGTTACCATTCCGTTGATCAGCTGGAACTTCATCCCACATGACTAAGATGCTGGTTGAGCTGCTGTTGTGTCCTCTCACCGTGGAAGGTGCAGCACCAGGTTCTGACAGAGAGAGTTAATTTTAGTTTTAAATTTGGGTTTCAAAGGCAAGTAGTAACGTTCTACATGTAAAGTTAGCTTTTTGCTAGCCAGCAATTCTTCTTAGTACTGTTTTATACATGTGACATTTTGAGGAACGGTAGTGTGAATGGACAAAAAAGGAAACAAACAAGCAACCAATTTATTATCTTTTCTTATATACATAATTTTCCATCTGTAGTGTCTTTTTCGTTTTGAAATCATTAAAAACTTTATAATTTGGGAATAAATCCCTTTTTTCTATACTTTTTACTCTATTTTAAGCTGAACGTCACTTATTACGACTTTGAGGACTACATGTAACGTAGCCAAAGTTTTAAATCCCTCGACCGATTCTGGTAAGATGTTCTTTGTAATATTCGAGGACTGAACAATACAACTCAAGCATCGATAAACAGCAAAAATAAAGGACCAAATGCTTAATTATATGGAGACACTTAGAGCTACTTTGTGTTCTGAAAACAGTAGTCTCATTTTCATCATGGAAAACAAAGAAATTTATTCTCCTTGTCACTAAAATATCTAGCAATCACACGACCCGTCAAGCATGTATTTGCTTTAAAACAGATCGTGGTTAAATAAAGGTTTATTATTATTATTATTATTATTATTATTATTATTATTATTAGCAATGTGTGCCTAAGCAATTTAGGATGTGAGCAACATTGCCAAATGTTAAAATAATTACATTGTTTATATACACGTAAAGCACCTTCTTCGTCTGTTGTAACAGTCACTACAGAGCTCCCATCACTAGTGCCAACCGTGTTCCTTGCAAAAACTTTAAAGTAATATGTTGTCGCAGATGAGAGATTTCCAAAAGAAGCTTTTGTGCTGGTCACCACACAGGATCTATCTGAGAGGGATCCTTGGCAGACAGCATCTACAAACTCCTGATTGTCTCGACTTCTTTTCACTGTGTAGTTCTGAATTTCATTCTTCCCATCGAAACCAGCAATCCAGGAAATATTTACTACTCGAGAGCTTTTTGAGTCAACTGACACATTCAATGGAGGGTTTGGTTTCTCTGTGGAGTTAATTTATAAATACACTTTTCAACACCACGTAAAACCAAAGCTGTTGTACTGGTAATCAATTTTACTTAAACATCACCTACACTTATTTTTATTCAGCTTTATTTTTATAATAACTGAGTATAAGGCGATACAATCACCTCATCGATGTCCAATATATACGAACTGATACGGGTCGTAAATGGTATCTTTCAACTCGTACGACTCGTACGAGTGGTGAAACAATGGTTTACGAATTGAAAGCGCTGAACACAATGTATAATCGTCGTTCTAAAAACGTGAGGGTCCAAACACTTTAAACACAATGTATATTGTTCGTTCTAAAAACGTGAGAGCTCAACCCCACTAACACAGAGCACAATGTATTTTCGTCGTTCTAAAACCGTGAATGCCCAAGCACGCTAAACACAGAGTCCAATCACGCTGAACACAATGTATATTCTTCATTTTAAAACACGCCAAAACAATCACAACAATTAGGATTTTCCTTTCAGTTTGAAACACCGGACAAAAAAACTCGAGCAACCTATCATTTTTAAAACATGCCTAAAACTCGTTTTTTAATCACCGGTTTAAAATCTTTAAATCACCACGAAATTATTTCAACAATAGCAATTGTTTGGAGGGACTTCGAAAAACCGCTCAAGAAACCCCGATCACCCTATCATTTCATGAATCGTGTAAAATTCACCTTTACTCAATTGTTAAAAAACATTTACAACACGCTAAAACAGACGGGCTTGAAACACCGCGCAAAAACTATAAGAGCGTCTCATTTTAAGACCCATGCAAAACTCGTGTCTAATGAATTGTTTGAAAAAAACACGCTCTACTTAGCGTCATGTCACATTCGTGTCAAATCAATTGTTTGAATTTTCCACAATAAAACGCCGACAAATCACATATCTTTGAACTTACCTACAAATAAATCATGTTGCCCCTTAGGGATCATTACACTTGCTCATGTTTAGAAGGCGAATCTTTAGTAAATATGTTGTCCGTTTTACATCCATGTCCAATATACACGAACTGATACGGGTTTTATTTGATCAACAACAAGTAAGCAAGCGTAATCACTTTTATTTGAGAGCGCTGTCCTCATTCAAACCCTTTAACGTCTGTAATCAGTGTCACGACTCGTACCAATTGTAAGACACCCTAAGTCTCACTAATCATATCACTTGTAAGCCATTGTTTCACGGCCCGTACGAGTAGTACGAGTCGTACGACTCTTACCACCTGTCCCTACACTCCAAGTCAGACTAATGATATGCAATCCAGGCACCATCTGCACGACTCGTAAGCCATTGTTTCACGACCCGTACGAATCGTACGAGTCGTACGACTCGTACCACTTGTAACACACCCAAAGTCTCACTAATCATATGCAATTCACCACTTGTACGACTTGTAGGCCATTGTTTCACGACTCCTACGAGTAGCACGAGTCGTACGACTCGTACTGCTTGTAAGACACCCTAAGTCTCACTAATCATATGCAATTCACCACTTGTACAACTTGTAAGCCATTGTTTCACGACCCGTACGAGTAGTACGTGTCGTACGACTCGTACCGATTGTGCCTTCACTCTAATTCTCACTAATGACACTTGTATACACCCTAAGTCTCACTATAGATATGCACTTCACCAACCGTTACGACTCGTCAACTATTGTTTCACAACCCGTACGATCAGTACGAGCAATACCACTTGAAACAAACCCTAAGTCTCACTAATGACATGCAATTCGCCAACTGCACGACTCGTAAGCCATTGCTCCACCACTCGTACAGCTCGTATCAAGTCGTGTATATTGGACAGCCCTCAATCGCCGCCTCAGTCTAATAAATTAGCTTTGCTGGTGATCGGTTAAAATCTCTCAAGGCGCTGAATGAAAAAACAAAGGAAAAGTAGCTGGCAACTTTAGATAGATATGTGGGGCTCTAGCCTACTCTTGAGAGAGTTCCCGGTGTTGTGGTCTGTTCTATTCCATGGGTTGGGTGGTGGGGTGAGATCATACACATGGACGGATAGCGGCTGCCAAAGGCGCCTTATATATATATGCTGATGTCCGATCTCATCCCATAATTCTAATTTTGAAGCGCATTGAGCTTTGTAAATGCGCTATATAAGCACCTATATCATCATCATCATCATCATCACTGTTGAATGTTTTATCCTTTTTTTGTAATTTTATATTTACTTTGTACTTAGCAAAGCAACACTAGACTAATTTCGATATATTAAAATTCAGCCTTAAACAATAGACCTTAGCACGAGACTCTGGTGAATACACGCCACAAACTCTGTAGCTATTCCCCAGAGCATCGTGGTGCGGTCTATTGTCTTAGGCTGAATTTTATTATATTTTATTAGATATTGAAATTGGGCTATTGGCAGGACAAGCAAAACACAAAATTCTTTCGTGCGTAAGCTCGTTAATACATAATTTAATAACCAACTCTGTTAACGGTGTTTTAGGGTTTTGTGCGTGACTAAATAACTAAATAAAACTGTCAACATGATGTATCGAAAGTACATGTATGGTCATGTATAAATTGGCTGCTGGTGTTCCGTTGTTCCTTCCCTCGGGCAACAAGAAAGTAGTTTCCAGGTTAAGTCTAGAGACTTGCCGGCCGCTTGTATCGAAAAATTTTTAAGTTTGGCGTGAGAATAAAATCCGTCAATGATCTGTAATAATATGAAGTTGGTTTATAGGCTTACTTGCACTCACAAAGTGCACGCTTAGCTACCGTCATATGGCGATGAAACACAGATACATGCAATAGTTTCAATGAGTGAGCTACCAACCTGCAGACAAATAACGCGACATTTGTTTCTTATTTTAGTTCATCTTCTTAAAGGAGAAAAATTTTTGCTTATCTAATGTAACAATGAAACGCTAATAAGACAGTGTTAAGTTGGATGGAGTCATATGATCGCTCTACATGATCGCCACTGATCAGTTTAGTTGAAAGTTTGCTTCAATCTCGACAATCCCGCAGGAGTATAACTCCCTTGTGTACTTCACTTACACTTCAACTTGCTTTAAGACACACTAACGTGAAAATTCGTCCATACAATTCTGTGCAAATTAAATAAAAATTAGCTATTTTAAATTATAGCCTACCTTGCCTGCAGCTACCAAATTCAGTTCCGTGTTCAGGAGCCAAATGGGAAAAATATAACAATACCTGCGTAATTTAAGCTTACTTCATTTAAACCAATTATTAAGGTAGAAATAAATAAAAGAGTAGAAATAAATAAATAAAAAGAGAAGTACTCTTAGTAACGATCCTCACTTACCAAGTTAAAGTGCAGAACATACGCCGACTGCACGCAATAAATACCATATTAGGGCATTATGTCCTTTTTTTGCACTTTTATAAGAATTTTCTATAGGGGCTCATGAAAGGAGGTCCCCGACTAGCAAAATACAGGGACACTAAAATGAACACTGAAATACACGCACCATCTACAGTAACCAGTTTCATGCAGGACATGCTTCTTCTTTTGGACTCTTAGTTAGTGGTTATTGATAATTGCAGTCACACACACCTTGAATGATAATTGATGTTGTATCTGATGAATTACCAACATCATTAATAACAAGGCAGGTATAGTTTCCAGCGTCTTGTGGGGTTGTTGCATTAATCGCCAGCTGTATTTGGCTTTCATTGTAATGTGGAATAGTCACTCGTGAGTCATTAATCTCGACACTTTCATTTCTTGCTATTACTGTTTCATTTTTTTCCCATTGCACTTCAGACACTGGTGGCAAAGCGTTGTACTGACATGTCAGCAGTAACTGTCTTCCTTTATTTACAAACTGTAGCTGAACACCAATAATTTTCACGTCTGGGAGAACTAGAATTGTGAAAAGGTTTCAGTTAATTGAGAAATTGTTTCAGTTAATCAATACTAAAGGAAACTGAAGTTAAATATCCAGTGAATGGGGTTTAAGCTATCATCCACTTTCCTCAGATCAGATTGGAATTCAGAAGTGTTGATCAACCGATTTTTAACTGCATTTTTACATACAGCCCCACATCCACATAAATATATGTCGTCTGTGGTGATATGTCTCAAGGCCTGTCTTAGCTCGAGCTTCTTAGCAATCGTGGTAAATTACATTTGCTTGAGTCAATTTCCTTTGTTTGTTCATACGATCAAAACCTGAAAAAGTGGAAACTGGAAAGAATTAATCGCTGCGTCACTATGATGTAAAGTTGAGATCACTGGCCTATTTTACTTTCAGGTTGTATGAAATCGTTGCAATTTGGATGGATATGCAAAAGTTACAAGTTCCACCAGTCGGATAAAAAAGGAATTAAGCTCACTACCAATGTACACTGTAATAAAAAAAGTACATTTAGGATGACTGACAATAGTTTTTAGTTATTCTTTGAAGAAAATACGATTCTCTACGATTCTCTTTTCAAATAATCCTACATGTACAATAGAGGTTTCACACAAATACTAATCATTGCTTTTCGAGCTGTTGTCGTCCTTTTACTTGATATAACAAATTATTATAAAAACAGCTAGTGCAACCTGTTTGAAACAACATTAATTTTAACTTTAAGACTTTTAAGAGCCACTCTTCCGTACCACCGCGCGAGGTCGGAAAATGGACCTCTATGGTATGATAGACTATGCTAAGAATCGTGATGTGAGTTTTAATTAGGTTCCAGATCTGTTTCTCACTAATCGGTAGCGTTCTGCATGGTAGCAATCAAACCGAACTTGTCTAAAAGAAATATTGAATTATCGACCATAAGAAACTGGCAGACGTCTTCGATTTTCTGCAACGTCCCTTTCTTTCAGAAAATGTACCTTATTTTGTCGCAGTAAAGGCATAACCGACTTGCTCTATGTAATACAAAAAGGCTTCGAGCTCGTGGTTGTATAATGAATCAAACGATAAATAGTTAATTCTTGAAAACAACCAAACCTGCTGGCGCAGTTTTTGACGTCTGTGTTGCGTTGCGAGTTTCACAGGCCAAGCAACCTGATTAAGGACGTTCGCGCGAAAATTTTCTACTCGATAGATTATTTTTTAACTTCTACTGCGGACAGATAACGATTTACTTGTTTCAACATCATCGATCATCTTTGTTTTTAATTAGCGAAGAAATTAAACAAATTCACCGTTATCCTCCTCATTCGAATCTCTTAGACTTCAACTAAAACAGCAAACAATGAAAAAAACGAAACGTTTCTCTTGCATTCCTGCGTGTTGATTTACTGTCTTTGCTTGTTGTTTCCCAGATTCTACCCGGATGTTGTAAAAAGAAAATCGTTAATTAAAACTCGAGAACCGCGAAGAATGTTAAACCGATCTTGCAACACAAGTTAATTATAAATCTAAAGCCCTAGAAAGTTCGATTTTAGACGCCCCTAGATTTTAACTTAAGGGATTGCTTCATGAAAATTGAACACTTATCAGGGCAACATGTTCTCCATTTTGCAAATGTTAATCACAACATGCCCTGCAAGGGTAAAGTAACTAACCTGCCTCAATAGAACCACCAGCGAGTAACAGTAGCAAAAGTTTCATAACGACCATTTTATGACCTGAATAGGCAGTCTTCTTTTCTCAAACGTTCAACAGGCCACGTACTTTCCACACTCACATGGATGTCCAAAATAGCAAATAAATGCTTCGCTTTATTGAATTAATTACGATTATGCAAATTTGATACTCACTTTGATCAAACAAAAGGATTTTTTTCATGGATGGCGTGAATTCTAGCCCTAGGCGATGCATCACAAACAATGTTGGTAAAAAAAACAGTAACACTTTCCTTCCACTCATTGATATTTGTATGGAAGCTTAGTAAACAATTCCACAACAATAATGTTAGGTGAAGCATAAAGTCAAGGACGTGTCTCAATACCTTCAAGGTCTTAAAATAGCTCAACGCCACAGTTTGAAAAAAAAGTCCTATTTAATTTCGACGAATGTGAGTATTTCGACTGGGAAAATGTTAGAAGACGTCGTACTTCGTTTTTCCTGTGACGATTTTACCACAAAGACACTTTCTAATCCGAGTGACAGTTAAGCACGACAATAAACGAATTCATTGTTCGGCAGTTTACAAAGCTCACCAGAATGAATTAAGAAATCCATCGATCAAAACGGGATCTGTTTTAAATTAAAAAATAGTAAGTGTCGGCTGAGCGTTTTTATGGTTTGCGTATTGTTTCGCTCCCACGTGGTATTTGTATTTCAATTTCGTTTGAAAATTTAGGTCCCGTTTAGATTTGTCACGTCTGGTTCTGTGGTAGTTTTTGCGTTTCTTTAATCAATGCTAGAGGGAAAAGAGGGCGCCGTTTCTAGACCGAGCCGAGTTCGCGCTGCTGTGTTTGTCTGAGAATTTATTTCAGATTATAAAGTTGTTCAGGGTGAAAAAAGCCACTCAACTGAAGCTTGTCAGCGTTGAAAAGATATCTTAAACACTCAAGACATTGTTCTATCATTATGATATTTGCAAACACCTCAAAATTAATTCGTCAAAAAGGCTCCGCTGCGTATCGTATTTTTAACTCTCTTGTCGGTGTTTGAAAATTTGGTAAAAAGGGCCGGGTCTCTTGTCTTCAATACTACACATGGAAAATGTTTACGTATGTATACTTAACCTAAAATTGTTACTTTTTATGATAAAGTTACGCTTTCTCTCTAACTTAGAATGATCTTACAGGAAAACAAAACAACAACAAAAAAACATTTTGTGTTGTTGGTGAGATGGTTAGTATCCGGTTCTCATTTCAGTTCATGGTTTCTCAAGTAAATTCTGGTAAAGTCGATTTAGATCAAGTGAATTCCGTATTCTCCCTGTCTTTGTTTCGTTTTGTTTCTCTTTTCGGGAAATACGGAAAATACAATCAAGAAAAAAATTTGACAGCGCTGTAAAGGTTAACACTGCCATATCTGGATAGCTACACTACAAGGTGACGCTCCGGAGAGTTGTCGTTAATATACATTTCATCAGTTATTAGAACATTTGGAAGTTTTTCATTACACAAGTATAGCCGGAGGTGTAAAACTTTGACAAAACTATATTCTTACCCTTGACGAATCCACGAAAGGGAGTCCATATGGTTAATACGGGTCATTCAAGACATATCTTCTTTTCTCTCTCACAAGAACAAACAAACAAATAAACAAACAAAAAAAGAAATAAAGAAAAAATAAATGATAATGATGTGATGATGATGATTATGCTAATGATAATGATATATGTATCAGCAGCCTAAGATGTAGAGATTGTATCATTTCAATAATTAAGTCCAATACGTTACCGATTTCTTGTATCTTATACATCGGAAATACAGATCTACAATGTAAATATGTTTTGCTTGACAATGAGAATTAAAATTAACCAGACACCTTTTCTTACCATCTTGTCAAAAAAGAGTATTCCAGTGATTCTTGGGCCT
>OMLO01005891.1_pt1 | contig 10298 bp, 9 predicted proteins | sample 1674811 | NCBI WGS metagenome assembly OMLO01 (sample SAMN06265003, study PRJEB25207) | coral metagenome | isolation source: Coral host | place: Mexico:La Bocana,Puerto Morelos, Mexico | collected 2008-11-13
AAAAAAGCCCTTCTCCTAATGATCTAAGAGTCAGGTCATAAATAGGGTGTCAAGTTTTTGGTCAGATCATAAATAGGATACGGAAAATCGCAAATTTTGGTCACAAATAGGGTAAGGGTTTTGGGAAGCGGGCCGCACACCCCTACCCAATTTTTCTAGGAGTACCCCCCTTCCCGGGCCTCTTCTGGAGTAACTAAAGGAAAATTTTGTGCAGGTTCCAGGGTAAAACGGGAACAAATGCAGGAGATATAAAGAGTAACGAGGTTGAACTCAGAGCAAGTTTAATAGTATTGTAACTCGGTGTAAATAATAGTATTGTAACTCGGTGTAATTTAGAGTAAATCAAGTTTTTTCAGCTACTCAGTTCTCGCGGCCTAATCATTATGTTGTGTTTTAAGTTTTTTTTTTACTTCACGTTCGTTAAGCATTATGCATCCTCTTGTGTTATGTACAGTCGGATCGACCTCTCTTAAACAAGTACAGTAGTTTGGCTTTGTTTTGGAAAAGGCTATGGTAAGAAAAAAGTTTCTAAAAAAACTGCGGTGCTGCGTCGGTGGAGAGTATTACAAGATAATTTGTTTTTACCAACTGGGTTGATAGTGTGAATTGGCCATCGTAAAGAGATTCGAACGCTGACGTTTCGAGCGTTCAACCCTTTGTCGGAGCGATACGGAGCGATTCGCCCCGACGAAGGGCTAACTCTCGACTGAAACGTCAGCTCTCGAGCCTTTTAGCGCTGATCAATTCACATCATCAACCCAGTTGACTGATAAAACACATCGACATTAAAGTATTCCACTTTGACATCGAAGTCAAGTGGACCAACTTGAACAGATTTTGAAGGGTCACTAGTTAATATTTAGTATTCCAGGAGGAGGTCGAGTTTATTCTACTGCAGGTGAGATAAGTCCAAAATGAATTCTGTTTGATGAATACTTGAGTTGTTATGTTATCAGCATATCTCAATATCTCAACTCTCTCTAACAGGCTAACGTGAGTTTAATTAATTTTTATCAACTACCTTAAATCATCCACTAACTACGGTCAAGGCCATCACGACCGGACAACACATAAATGTTCAAATGAATACACATATCTAAGTTATTTTCTTCTTTCCTCTGTATTTCTGATCAACCTGATATATATAATTTTAGTCTGTTAAAATCACGGCAGATTCGTCTCAGTCTTTTTCAGATAAATCAGAACACGCTGTTAGAATATTGAGTCCATTAAAGATCCGTATCCTCTAATACATGAATCTTGACAAGAAATCCATTCAGCTGATATTCCTCTGTGCTCCCAACCTCTTGAACTTCAAGAATATGAAACAATTTCCTTACCACGTGATTGCTATGTCCTATTGAATGTTTTCGACCAAGTCCTTCCAGTTCTTGTTTAAACGAATAAATTTGCAAACGGTTTGCCAGCGTTTTCTCCTGTGTACTTTTGCCACCTGTGAATTCTGCCAAGAGAACAAAGCACCTTGCCTTTTCGTTATTCTTCATGACGTTAAGTTACTGTCCAAGTACATTTATGTTATGCATTCCTCCGCAAGAGGCAAAAGACTGAGTGCGTTTCTTAGTGAAGTGAAGGCGAATAGTGCCACGGAATGTAGGATCTAATATTTAATTATTTTTAAGAGGTAGGGAATTAGTAAACGCATGATCTATATTTATACCACAGGGCCACTTTTGATATTTGCATAAGAGGATTCAATCTAAACTAGGGTTTTTTTCGTCAGGATATTTGGTGGCTGGTAACGTCGGTTGATATTTTTTACAGTCAAAAGCACTGTTAAAAGCGCGAATGATAAATTTGCTTTTTTATTCAAAGCCCGTTTTTATTCAAAGCTAATTTGATACCGTTCTTTTGTATATGGTTGTCTCACAAGGACTGGGAACTACAAAATAAACGAATTTGATTGGCTGAAATCGATATTGACCGCGATCTAGATTCTAGACCGGCATCTAAACCGGTTTCAGTTTGCGTTGATAAAGTAGCAAACTAAAGTACAAAAATGTTCGTTTTCTTTTGTTTTCTTCTCAGTCATTTATGAAAGTGTCAAAAAGCCTGATGACAAAAAACAGTAAAGAGGACGCAACCAAAATGTCCACTTACCAGCTACATTAAAGGAATTAAAGTTTTCCTCTTTGCCATATTAACCTTATTAACGGACCTAAGTCAGTCTGTATGGGAGAATCTTGACCAGTAGTCGTGTGTGCAGACCTCACTGTGGTCGGTCTGTACTCACCCCCTTGGTCAAGATTTTCCCATACAGACCGACTTAGTTCGGTTAATAAGAGCTTGTTACACTGGAATAGTAAACGATGCATTTTTACTACATAAAAACGCCAACCAAAGCCTAATCATGCAATGCTAGTGTACTTGCCAAGTTCGTATTAGGTATTTGTTCCCACGCAAATTCGTTCAAGAGAGCAATTGATATCGTAGCCATATCAGGTCAGTGACTTGATATCGCAGGATATTAGGACAGTAAACACGGCTTCTGATTGGCTTCATGACTAATTTGGGTGCGGGTAGAACTGATATCAGCACTTGAAGTCATAAGGTATTTTATTCTTTTGATTCTTTTGATTCTTTAGAAGGAGCCTATATATCTATTGCATGCTCATCGAAACTTAGCGTTTCATCTGTACTCTATTTTTTTTCTTTTTTTTCCATAAGTTTTATTTATAACAACTGACATTACAATACATTACAATACATAACTTAATTACAGGTAATTATTTAAGTACAAAAAGAAAAGTGAGAACGTACAAAAAAGGAGATAAAAGTACAAGAATAAATAAGTACAAAAAAAGAAATAGAGAGAAAACAAGTTCCTTTTTCTAAGCTAATAGAGTTAATATCTACAATGGTAATGTGGCTGCTTAAATTTGTTTTTTGTTTTTTGGTTTTGTTGTTATATCCATTTTTTATATCTATTTATTGCTAAGGGTTACAACTTTATCTGTTCCTTAGATTTGTGCTTGTCTATTTGGATTTTATTTACAAGGATGTCCATGAAAGCTTCCTAGCAGTACTTTATTACTTGGGCTGATTAATCTCGGAAGGGAAAACACCTCCTTCAAGTTTATAAGGTTAAAAAAAATTCGAAATGATAAATTATCGGTATTTGTTCTACAAAGCTGTGAACGATTACATAAAAAACTATAGGCATAAAACGATTAATATTTTTTTAGTATTAAGAAAAGTCGAAAAAACGTTAAATCTTTGTTATTATTATTATTATTATTATTATCATCATCATCATTATCATTATTACTATTTAATATTGTAATTTTGTATTTGTTATGAAAAGCAATCAATGATTACATTAAAAAGAGTTCATAATGTAAAAGTCCGCATCTGGTCGTTCGAAAGGTGATAATACTATCTACCTATCCAGCGGCCGGTTAAATTATCATCCAGCGGATAGCGTGGTTTGGTTTGTTGACATTTATCCACTGGAGTAGTGATTTATCCGGTGGACTGGCGTTATTCACTGTTCCTGCAGTTACACGTGTTTAGCCTAGAAGTGTTCTGTAAATTATTAATACTTTTTTAAAGACTCGTTTCTATTTTGTTGAACAACAAAGATGATTTGTTTTCTGGTTTATTTGTCAGTACGTTGGCAGTGAATATTTTTGCTCCAATAGTTAAAAGAATCGTGAAAAAGTTCTTACGAAAACATACGGAAGGGGGTGCATGGGGGATGTCACCGTGTTTAATTTCGTGGCAATTATTGCGGAAGATATAATTGTTATTAGTTTCTAGCAAGCCTCTGTCTCATGCTATCTCACGAGGCATGGGTTCGAATCCCGTTCAAGTTCAGTGGAAAACGTTTCATAACTGAGATGTTCTTTCTTGTATTCAATATATTGTGACGTAATATATTGCACACGTACTTCACATGCATGAGTGACTTCACATCTTCCTAATATTGTGTATGTGCAGTTGATGACTTCATTAATAACGGACTCTGGGCAAGGTTCGCTTTCGAAAATGCTTATTTTGACAGCAATCTTTATTTTTTTCCTCAGCGCGGGACATGGCCTGTCAAATGGTAAGTTTTCTGAACCTGTATTTTGTTTCTAGTTATTTGCAGCATAGTTTCGTCTCACTATTGATTGGTAAGTCAATAGCAATCAGTGTGTTAATTGAAGCTACAACAAGTAGAGTTACGACAGCTTAAGCATAGCCCTGCAGAATCTCTTTGTGGAAGTCGCTGCACCTTCTCTTCAGTTCTTATTTTGTTTTCCTCGGTTCTTTTAACACGTTTTATTAGAGGCCATTTCTTATTTCCCGCAATATTAACATAACGCCGATAAAAACACATTCTGCATGACGATAAGTAGTTTGTATTTTCACTGAATCGACAAATATCGTGGTTAGAAAACGTAGTAATGCAAAGATTAGCTGTGCAGTCCCTTAGCAAGTTGGTCAGTTTTGTTTGTTAACGTAGACGCGCTAAATTAAATGTTTAAGCATTATTTAATCACGAATCGTTAATTCAAAACATCAATGTTTAAACAATATCGAAGAAAAGAGATTGCAGAGCGACGAATTTCTCGATTTGCTCGATTTGTTTCTAAGAGAAGTCTCAAACTACGGGTTGAATAAAAAATGTGGAAGGATTGTTGCTCCATTTCAAAGAATGTGTAAAAATTATAGTCTTAATATTGACCGTTCCAGTCTGAATGGTAATTATTCACTTAAAAGAGTATGTAATTTTCTGGTATGTGAAAGACAAATTCTCAAGAGGATGGATGCTGTTATTGAAAGAGATGTCTGCCTTGAAGTTTAGAACGGCTGCTGAAAAATTATATTTGCCTCGTTTGCATTTTTTCTTGCTTAACAAGTCAGTTGATTTTAGTCGACACATTTATATGGTAACCGATGAGTTCTATAAATTCTTTGACCACAAACATAGTCATTAGTGCGTAAATAATTGTATTGACTAGAAACCAAGATTGTAAACATTTATTTGCATAGTAACAATGTCCATCTCTTGATACAGTAGAAAAAATATAATTTCAATTGACTTGATTGAACCACATATCTTAATTGTCTCACTAAAATACAATTTGGCTGAATAACATAATTTGTACATCTATGGTTTGATGTAATAAATAAACAGTCTGTAAATGCCGCGCAGTGGTAAAGTGAGGCTTACTAATCATTGTATGACGTCAGAGAGAATTTGAGTGTGTTTGTCACAATTTTCTAGAAACATCTTTTGCTTGTTGTGGAAACTCTTACCATAGAAATGTTCTTCATGCATTCTTAAACGCTATGTATCTTATAAATAAATGAACATGTACTAGATTTCGATGGATTAAATGCACGAATGGCTTATTTATCAGAAACTGCGGTCTGTAATGGAAAAATTAAATTTTATCACTGTAAGCGCTTCTAAAAGTATTAACTTTTCCAAGTTCCAACGGAACGCTAGTAATGTTGTAATATTTGCAAGACTATTTGCTGTAATGGCAAATTTATTTCATTGTGAACCACAAAATTTCACTCTTTAGTCAAAAAAATAAAACTATAAGAGAAGCTAAGTTCCATGAAGCTCTTTGTAGAGCGGGTACTAGAACAACCAATGATGAGAGAGGAAAAAGTAGTGACGAACTCTAATTACGGTTAGTTCAATCACAAATATAAGTCAATCGCTCTATTGTAAAACAACAACTTCAAAACACCAAAAGAAAATTAAGTAGTTTTTATTTATTCAGTGTAAATGCTAGTTTCATTTGTTGGTTGTCCTGTGCAATCGGACAAGACCGTCCGGGCATTTAGGACACTTGATTTGACCGAGGTTCGCTCCAGTTTAGGTCAAACCTCGGCGCTGCTCACTTACCTGAGACTGGACTGCCATTTTGTAAAGGAATTTAGGTAGAAACACTACAAAGGATCAAACACTACGAACACTCGTGAGTGAAGGTTCCGGTTACACGAATTTTCGTATTGTAATCAGGACAGTGTGGAGCGTTTCCTTCGTTACACGAATAAATAGTGGACTTAACGGCTGTTAAATTCAGGGACGCCCATTACGAGAGTGGCCTCCAGAGAGCCCTCCCCCCACCCCCACCCTTTCTTGATAAAAACATAAGAATTTGTCAAGCTATAGACCCTATTCATAAATGGCTGCCAATTTAAATTTATTTTTAAGCAATTAAATTAACCCAAGTAACCTTGTTTTCGAGTTGTTAAAAGAACTCAGTTTCTTTTCAATTGAGGTTAGTTAGACTCAATGCATACAAAAGATTTTAAAATGGTAGCTATTTATGATTAGGGTCCGTAGAACATCTTTGAAATGAAATAACTAAAGCTAATTAAAAAATAATAATAAAATAAAAATAATTGCAGGCATCGAGGTTTAAAAATTCACATCCACCGTCATAAGTTCGAATGAAGTAACAGAAAATTTCTGAAAGTGAAAAGTGTTGAATGTTTTAAGTAATGTATCAAAAAGGGCTATCGGAACTAGAAAACATAAAAGTACGCTTTACAAGGCTAAGTTTAGGCTAGGGTAGATGAGGGTCACACCAAGGGACCTCAGTATAACTTCTGAATTGAATTAATTAGCTAGAGCACCATAGACGCGCCTAAATACTCTAATACTGAGGCACAACGATCATAACTGTGGTAAAAGTCATAAACCGGTTGTGTCCTGGTGTAACTGTACACAGAGGGAATAACCATTGTACTCCTTTCTTTACGACTTTGTTTAGCTGTTGAACATTGTTGGGTCTTTTGTATCGGTTCTTGTGAACCGGTACACGAGGACGGAACCCATAAACGTACAGTGACTGTTATAAATAGTGTCAATATGCTCTTTACAAGGATGCCTCTGATAGTGATAACCCAAACATGATTAAACTTTACCATCAGCTCAATTTCCTTGCAATGTGTTTTCCCCTATATAGGACGGGAAAAGGAGAGGTTTAGCGGCTGGACTATCTGTTAGACAGTCTGAGGTTGTTTGCTACTGGTGCTGTTTTCACCCCTCAGTAGTATAACAAGCAATTGTATCGTAAGCAGAAATGCTAATCCTAATTAGATACCAAATGAGCCCAGACAAAGAATATTACTGTAGCTCTGTGTTAAATTGCACTTTGGGTGGCCTGCATTTCTTAAACAGCTGAAAAGTCCTTATTACTTCACAGATCGCTACATATGGTACCTCTTTCCAAATGCAACAGATCGCTTATATGGATATCAACCATTAGTGAACGAATCGTTTGACAGCGAGGTTCTCCCCAGTGATTCAATAGTTACCAATGACGATAACATTAATGGGGTTTGGATACCAGCAGGAGGAAAGGTCAACCTTGGACAGTTTGGTGCTAGCTGTCTCACAGATGCTGGAGTCTGTCAAAACTTCACTGTCTCGTTTCTGTTCAAGATCAACGGATCAATTCCAGAAAATGAAACTGTAGATATCATCCATCAAATGCCACAGGCTGATGCGGAATATCTCGTTCAGTTCAGTGTCCATAACAATGGCTCTCATTACGTGGGTGGTGCTACTGTAGCTCGTGGTCATAACAGAACAGACGTGACAGCTGTGATTCAACAAATAGATAGATGGATTCATGTCGCAATCGTTTATACCAAAGCGGACTATTTGGAACTCTTCCTCAACGGTACAAAGGACCAATCAAATGCTTCTTCTGTCGATTTCAACGGCTTCATTGGAGCCAATATGACCCTTGGTTCCTCTAATAGTTCGAATGGCTTTTTCGTGAGTTATTTACAAATTATTCAAGTCACGATCAGTCAAGCTGAAGTAACAGCATTAAAAGACGAGAGTTTTACTCAAGGTAGGTTGTGTCATATGATTGAGATTGGCGTCTTCCTGGTTTAGTATTTCGTGTTCTTGTCTCGGAACCACTGCTGACTACGATAGCTCGTACCTCAGACTGGATGGTGAGTAAATTAAATGGTGTGCTTTTTAATCAGGTTTACTACAGGGAAAGGTTAACACTGAAACGATTCTTTGCAAACAGTGCAAATCAGAATAGATCTGAAAAGAGAAACAAAAAACAAAAGACAGGAAGAAGAAAAAAATGCCATAGGTACATAGTTGCAATGAGTTGCTACTATTTTTACAAGTAGTGTGTAAATAGTTCCTGACGGTTTATAACCAATCTATTTCGGTTTATTCAGGAGATCTGTGACTCACTAAACTTTGACAAGTGAGGTTCGAGCTATTGAATCTAACGGTTGGCTTGGTTCGAGGTACCTGAAGTAAAATTACAGTAAAATGTTGTAAGAATGATGTAATGTAAAAAAGCAAATCCGGTGGAATCAACTTGGTTCCGATCTAGTACAGTTTTTAGTCATTTGGAGTAAACTGTACATTTATAATTAAAAGTAGACGAGCAACCAGGGTTAAACATTTTAAAACGAATGAAAACGTCATCTGGCTGAAAAAATGTAAAATAACCTTTGGTTGCCAACCTACAGCCTTTGACGAATGATCAACAAGACGCAAATAGATGAATATATACAGCGAAGTGTGTGAAAAATACAGAAAAAAACGCGTTATCAAAATGGTGACAACAAACGGGAATTTGGATAATGAAAAGAGATTAATTTAAAAGAATAGCGTACTGGCACAGGTTTAGAATCATTTTCTACTTCATTAGTCATGGCAGTGTGCCATGACTCGGTAGAGCACAGCACCGGTATCGCAGAGGTCATGGGTTCGAATCCCGTTCAGGCCTGAATTTTTTTCAGGCTTTAATTTCGCAACTGCGACTTATTGTGCACGAAAATGCAAAAAAAAGGATATCGAGAATTTGATCTCAGTGGCACTTAAAGTTGTGTGTGTAACTGCGATGATCAATCATAAATTCACATACCGATCATGATCGGTTAGATTTTAGCTGCTATCATAACAAGAAGCACAAAACCGGTACAACCTTCACAATCTTAAATCGGGCGTGCAACCACACGAGTAAAACTGAGGCAAAATCGAAAGAAATCAGTTAAACATGCCATCTGTGACCAGTTCTGATTTCGCTTGTCTGCGCTTCATCGATGGTGTCACATAGCCACCTCAAAAATTAAAGAAATTGGAGCTGTTACTAGACCGTACAGAACTTTCAGTGAACTTTAATTCAGGCCACCCAGTCACTTCCAAACAAACGTTGTTTATGAGATTCCCTGCAGTGACTGTACTTGGAGTTATATTGGAGAAACATGGGGAAGCCTCCAAACGCCGAGGAAAAAAGAACATGTCAGAAATGTTCAAAGTGCACTGAAGACTCCAAACGTTTAAACCATGCGTGGTTGAACGACAATCAAATAGACTTGATGACGCTAAAGCAATTGTCAAAGGCAATTATCGTGTGCGAAAAACTCCATGCACAGTATGTGTAGTCACATAATTATTACGTTCTCGACCAAGGGAAAACTGAGTTTCAGTTGGGGGTGTTACTGTTTTGTAAACAAACGTTGTTGAGGGAGTTCTAAACGTAAAAATGTTACCATTAAATATAAATTTAAAACAGAGACCGGTGTAGCTATTATTTTCTTTATATTTCAGCTACAAATCCCAATCGCACGACCGTAACAGTAAGCCAGTCGTCAAGGGCCTTTGGTGAATCAGATGGAGCAGTGACTATCTTCATTGAAAGAGAAGGCAACCTTGCACTAGTATCAGTAGTGATGTAAGTCCGCTCACAATAAATTACACATAGCATAAACATTGACACCGATACTCTAAGAGCCCTACAAGGTGCATGTATACTTTAAGAGCGGAACTCACTACTATAGCTATTGATGGGAATAAGTAAGTGAATACTATATTTATGAGTATATATGTTTTGCCTCTCAGGTACTCCTTATCAAATGGTACTGCCTCATCTTCTGACTTTACATTTCAAGACTCTCAGAATGGAAAGCTGATCTTTAAACCTGGAGAGATCTTAAAGAGTCTATCGGTGCAAATTGTAAACAATACGAAAGCAGAAATGAATGAAACCATTGCGTTGTCGTTAGATTCAAATGACGGCGTTACTTATGTTCCCGGGATTGTCCAGATTTTCATACTTGATGATGGTGGGTAAAATGTTTTCTGAACAGTTAATTATATAATTAAGTACTTTCACAGCTGCCATCGACTGAAATAGATTTAAGAGGGTCTTATATAAGATAGATATTTTCCTCCAAAAAAACATTCTTTGGAACATGAAGGTTCAGCATCCTTGTCCATTTGTAAATCGTATTTTGAAACGATTTTCCTCTAATTACTCCTGAATTTACGTTTAAATTAAGAAATCTGA
>OMLO01005892.1_pt1 | contig 10297 bp, 7 predicted proteins | sample 1674811 | NCBI WGS metagenome assembly OMLO01 (sample SAMN06265003, study PRJEB25207) | coral metagenome | isolation source: Coral host | place: Mexico:La Bocana,Puerto Morelos, Mexico | collected 2008-11-13
TAAACTACATGGAAATTATATGAAAAGAAATTCTTGCGGTTTAGCGGTTCGGTAAACAACTTTTGAAGTTTGAAAGCTTTTAAATTTCGAACTAAAAGTAAGTCGTTTATTATCTCTTTGAGCTTCATTCTTCGAAATCCGTATTGACCGTGTTGTGAAATAATTTCATTTCAAACTTTTGTTTGAATTTGTTTTCAGTACAATGAACAGCGATTTCTCGAACCACCGAGGAGAAAGAAATTTGGTTCGAAACGTGAAGGGAGCAAAGTTTGTTTGGAATATTCGAGACATTCAAAAATCGGCATTGGACCAAATATTTGGCCTCCAAAAAAAGTCATCGTTTTTGTTCTTCCAAAGGCATCTTTGTTGATAATATAAGTTTTATTTTCACTGTAATTTGATTATTTACCTTATTAAATTCCATGTAAAGAGTCTGTAAATGACTCCGTTGTTTTACTGTTTCGACTTTCCACCATAACAAAAAAAAATCCGACAAAGTGCTTCAAAGGTGGCGTGTCCTTGCATTTCATTGGCTTGCTCCTTGTTTAACTGTTGCGTGGGTTTGTTATCCTCGAGATAGTTATTATGGCCATTTAGAAATTATCGGAATTATTTATATAGGGGAATCCCAGACCGTCCCGGTTGAAAATTAAGCTCCCACTTTCAAGAGTAGAAAAGAAGTAAAAAAAGTCTCCGAACTGGTATAGCGGAATCACTGGCATACTTGTTTACTCAACGCAAGAATGGTTCCTTGGTCCATAGAGTACAGTGCCCCTTGGGACTTGTTTTATTGGTTGAATAAAAATTTCAGTGCACAAGAATATTATTATCATAACAATATACCAGTTGTATTTTCATCTACAATAGTAAATTTCAATATCGAGTGGCCCTAATTTGACAAACGTGATCAGAATATCTTGTTCAAAATTTTGACTAGATTGTACAAAAATAGACTTTGGTGTACTTGAACAATTATTCTTGGTACATCAAATAAATAAGTAAATAAGCTAAAGTTTTCCATCGCTAAACCGGCCGAACTCTGCATGCATGTTTCTGCTTCAGACTGATATAGGCTAATCGACCAGAAAGATTTCGTGTTATTCAGAGCAGAGAAATGGCGAAAGGTTTAGGGCTGTTCACAAAACAAATTTCTACTTTTCAACACTTCTCGCAACTTGAACAACTCCTAACAATGCACGCAAGTTTTGTTCAATACAACCTCCTTCGGGAAAAGTCTCTTGAAACTACTAGTCTATAACAAAACAAAAATGTGTTGCTGTACAAGGGCTTATAAAGCAGACAAAGTCTCTAATTGTTTACAACTCTTAGCTTTCAGTCCTTAAAACTCGTCAATATTAAATTATTACAAATAAAGATACTTTCGAGAATTTTTGTCAAAGGTTGTGACACATTCACTATGCATGGAAAATAAATGGCTTCCGAAATTTGCATCGAGAATTTTCTAGAGCTGACTTTGAAATACCGGATAGAGCTGTTTGCGTTGAGTTCTTCAATAAAAGAGAGTTTTTGAGGAAGAACGATCAGACGCGATGAATATCTGATGACCAATACGTGAGAATTTAGTTGTAAACAATGCTTCTTGAATAAATATCGACACCACTTGTGAATATTGCAAATTGGTATTTGACTTGATCTTTATGACGGAGAGCTAAATAACGCAATTAACTTGCTCGTAGTTTAATAAGAATCAAGCCCAAAAATTGTTGACGAGTCAAGCGATGCTTGGAAGATACTTTCCTGTCGGCATTTAAACCAGCGAAAAAAGGTAAAAAGTAAAACGGCCTTTAATGTATTTAACTCAAGACTGGGGCGTGGAACATTAAGTTACCATCTCGTTTTGCGATTGGAAAGTGAAAGAAACCGCAGCAAAACAGATTGGAACTACATTTTAACATAGCAAATACATTTACACATAATTTCCTGCTGCCCGCTAAGTCGCATTTATAAGCACTTTCTCAGGACAGCACAAATCGCTAAATTTATTATTTTCATTGGCTTTCTCAGCCGATTAGATCAGTGGCTATACCTGAGCAATACTAGTCGATAATGTCCAACTTCCAAATCAAGAATTTCCAAGTAAATTCCTCTACATAACTCCAAGACAAGATATCGTGTATAACAAGATGATTGCCCAAACCACCGCCCCGTTTTACAGGATTGCAGAAAATATTCGATCACAAATAGACGTGTAGATTTATCACTTACCCAAAATCACGCTATCCTTGCAAAAAGATATCTTACGATAACAGACATTTGCTCGGATGAAACCTGGAAGTCGCTTTTCGAGATAACTTGAGTTGCTTGTACAACTGCACGCAAGTTGAAAGACAAGCTCCGACTTGCGTGGCAGACGAAGAGCTCATACCGAATATATGTTATGCAGTTCCGCGTCGCTTCCTGCGGACAAAGCCAGGTCCGTGATCACAAAGGCGTTCTGGAAACATTGGGTTTAAAGCGCAATCAAAGCTCATGTTTGAATACGCCTCGAAGAGAAAGAAGCATTTCAGGAATTTGTCCTCCCTGAGGGTTTTGAATCAAAAAGATGGAATGACGTTTGTATTCTTTTATGCGCCTTTATTCACGGACAATGATTTACAACAGAGAGAAGTTTTGATCATTCTTCATCCTTGAAAGATCATTCTCACGAACACATTCAGGAGACATTTACACTACGCGAAATTACTGAAGTTAAGGCCATGCTGATTTAACTCAAGCACATCGATATATATTTTTATTTTTTATAAAAACCTTCATTGTATTTCTATTTTAAGCTTGACATGCTGTTATGCAAATCAGAAAGCGAGAGAAGCTAATGTTTTCTGTTCGTGTACAGTCATAACAATCGTAAAGCAAATCATTTAATTGTCAAGTAAAACATTTAAAACCCACTGAACAAATAAACAGTAATTTAATTATGTTTTCGTGGTCTTCGATGCCAAGGAATTATAAGGTAAACAATTAAAAAAAATCACACGAAGTCACTGACTTCTACTGATTTCTTGTTTTGCTTGAGATGATCTTATTTAGAAACTTACGCAGTTCCACTTTTTCTTGTTAACAAAGGAGATCCAAGCCTTTTGTTTCTTTTTCATTAAGAGACTTATAGATATTGTGCAATTGTTAATCAAGCCCATCTTTAAGTCGACAAAATAAATAACAAATTCCTTAGCAAAGGGGTCAGAACTGCCTGTAGTCCTGCGAACTTGCTATGTTTATTTTTCTTTGATTTTCATGTTCTTGAACTACTTGACAATGCGAGAATTCTGCTCAGTATAGTTCGTGAAGTCGCAGGCAGATTTCCTGGTGTTCAGCGATCTTGCAATGAGGGAACCCAGTAAAAAACTTCCAAAGAAACCCTGTTAGGCGAGCTTTGCAAAAATGTTACGTATTTACCCCCCTCGAGGTGCTAGACATGAAGAAAGTTACCTAATATGCATGAAAATACGCCGGTCTCTCGATTCGGACAAGGCTGTTCACTACAGGAATTCGTTTGCAACGGCCTCAGACAAACAGGCCACGCGTATGTTCCTTAATCGTGGTTTATCGTTGACTATTACAGCAAAGAAAGGCATTAACAATGGCGTTTTTGTTTAGAAGATATCTTTAGGCGAGTGGATTTAGCTGAGAAAGCAATCACAGCAAAATAATTATTAATCAATTTTTCTGTTGTGCATTTTAAATATGTGATTTGTGCAAGGGCTGTGCGTGAGTGGACGAGAAATAGGCCCTGCTGTGTTTCTGTTCCCGTTTATAACCCAGAGAGCTTTCATTAATTTTTTTCCTCTCGGTTGTAGCTGGTTGTGCAAATGCAAATGCAAATAGAGCCTCGAATGTTTTAGCGCTGAAATCGTTGGACTGTCACATTCGATCATGGAGTCGCGATCATGGAGTCGCCACCTTGAAAATTGCATGTACCGAAATCTGATCAAAGGTGATCAGTTTTTGTTCTCCCGGCGCAAGTTTCTCTCGCCCCGCCAAATTGTTAGGAATGGCAATCTTACGACTGTTTGTGGCAGAAAATGAAAATCTCTTAACCTTGCTTTACTAACCCCGACATCAAAACCAAACTTTAAAGCTCCCTAGCAAACACATACATCCGACCGTATCCCGGGAAAACGTCCGCCAGCTGATTGGAAGAGGAAGTGGCGCGAGCATTTATAAACCAATCGGTGAACGCGCTAACGTTAAATCAAAGCAAATGTCAGTTACGACTCAATTACTTTCGACGTCAAGCGAAACACTAACTTTTATGACGTCAAGCGAAACACTAACTTTTATGACTCTGAGTCTGCTATTTTATGTAACCATAATTTACGAATTATGATCACAAGCAGCAATTGACATTGTTATTCTTCGGCCTATAAATTCTGGCATGGAAAACTAAACATGGACAGAAATGGTATGTTTACTTGTTCGAGTGTCAGTCTTTGAAACGAGCTGCGTGCCTATGCATGGTTACTACGGGGCGCGCATTATTGAAAATCAAAATAAACGTCTTCTGTACTCTAAATGTGTTCCAGATATTGAGATGGATCATAATTCAAGGCGTGTCTGTAAAACGAGGACCGGATGGCGGCGGATAGTGGATGGAAAAATGCGGATTGAAATTACAGAGACCCTCGTCCAAGGAGCTTTCTGTTTAAATTTCTTGCTCTTTTAATTTGTTCGATTAGCCATCGAGTCACATCGTATCCGATGGGTTTAAGAAGATTGGTATACTGAATAATTAAAGAAACACAATGAAAATCATGTTATGTTCGGGGACACCTTTTGGACTCAACAAAGTATTTTTTTTTTTTGCCTTTCTGGCAAGTGACTCGTTGAATTCGCAGTTCCTTTTTTCAGGGGATTGAGGATTGCGGGGTTGCGGATGAGTTAACTTCACAACGAGTTCAGGCAAATGGAATTGGGAAAATGTTTTTTTAACGTTTCTGACTGAACAACATTAAAACATACAGCATTTTATACTATATAGACGCCAGGAGCCTATTTTTTTCAGTTTCAAGTCTAAACAAGGTGTACGAAAGGTTCTCTTGAAGAATTACGAAAAAGAGACAACTGGGAGACATATTTTCTCCGCAAAATCCGACGAGTACCCCCAGTGACCTTCCTACCCAAGCTACGGTATACTTGATCTTGTCAACTCAATTTTGTTCATTATTTTAATTACTGTGTTATAGCATATTTAAGCAAACTTGCAATTTTCATACAACATGAGGTCTTAGAAAGTGTCCCTTAACTGATTCGCGGTATTTGTAGTTGTCTTTATGGGAGATGGTATCGAGATATTTCCCTACTAATAAGGCACAGGCAGCTCAAGTTAATTCTGTGGGAGCGGCATTTGTATGTAACGGAGTTTGTGTGGAAATGCAACGAGCACGCTTAGCTGCCCAGAAAAATATTAGAAAGGATAGCAAAAATGAGTAACCTTACCCCTGTCTTGAATTTCTGCTCATCTCTATCCCCCTAAATTTTGCTATGTCGGACCCACTGTTGATAAAGGTTCATGTTCTTATGAGAGTATGAGAGGCGCGGACGTTAATTATTGACACTAGAAACTCAAACATGAATGTACCTATGCGTGTGGGTAAATTTGGACGAATCACGCGTGCTTTTTCATAAGTACTTTATTTATTACAATCCGATATAGTTTACCAAGCGAAACAAGAAAAAAACCTGATCAAAGGTCAATTCTCACGACCTTGCTGGAAGAATGTACACGTCAACCTGTTCTCAGGCTGTCATTGGTTAATCATGCGTAAACAGTGATAAGGGTTTGGATATAATCTTCAGAGGTTGGTTGACTCGGTTATGTTTCGAATGACATGTAGCACAAGGGATTTATCCGCAAGCAATTAAAATGAACCCGATGTGTAAATCTGTGTGTAGAGCGGTGGAATAATGATTCTGTCAGTGTTTGTACATGAAACCACAGGTACTCGAGCTCTAAACACGTACGCCAATGGACTACAAAATTGCGAAAATGAAAGAAAAGAAGGCCATTGTTAGGACCTAATAGGGGGTTTTGGGCTGCAGAACGTGTATATTTGAATAGGTAAAAACTTAACGTGGCACAGAGGCCATGCATACGGTAACTGCGCCAGAGGTACGAGCGGCTGTTCCACAATGCTTAATTTAACCACTCAGTGGAGAATTTTTCGGTAATTTGACGAGAGCAACGTATTTTGCTTTGAAACTGGAATTACTATCACAGAGTACAGACAACACCTCCCCCCTACTCCCCCGCCGTCCCCTCCTTAGGGCTAGGGTTGGACCATAGGTTGAGCCCGCGGCAATCGGCGACATCGGCAATAATGGGATTGCATCACACTTCATACTAACTACCACTTTGGTTAGATAGTTATTCGAGGTAATAACTAACTACTCTGGGAATAACTGTGGTTAGCCTAAACAATACTTTGTCTAATCTGAACGACACTACGCCTAGCCTGAGGAGCGCTCTGGTTAATCGTCAGTGCTAACAGCTGCATGCTCGTTACACCTGCGAGCAGAGTCTTCTTCGATCTTCTTAGACAAATCGGGAAAACCGAAGAAGATCGACTCTGTTCACAGGGTGCTTACTCTGGGGCTTTTGAGCATCATCTGCTTGGCTCGATGATCCTGATGGCCAGTGGTCAATAGTAGAGGCCTTAAGTGGGACAGCTTGATAATGATGACACGGTGAGTGTGTCAAAGAAACCTTCAATCAATTGGTGAATATTAGGCACAACAGTGAAAGCTGGTCCCCGGGGGGGGGGGGGAACTCCCTATAATGGCCTATACGGGGAGGCTCCGGCCGAAAGGGGTACCTTTTTCAGGCTTCAGGTGTATAAAAGGGTAGGGATTTCACAAGTTTAGGTATATGAAAGGGTAGGAAAATCTTCATTCTGGTATTAGAAAGGGCCTTGAATTTAAACAGATCAAGCAGATGCAACTTATGGCTATTTCATTTTAATTCATTACGCGCTACGTGAAAAAAATGACAAGAAGACTTCCTGTTTTGCCGATTTTATTCATAAGTCTTCTTAAGAAGGTATATACCTATTAATCTTCCATTCAGCTTCTATTCAGCACTGATGCATATGCTATCACCTTAATCACGTTCAAGGGTCAGGTCTGAAAACTGGTAAGGATTTTTGAGGCCAGGTCTGAAAACGGGTGGGGGAAATGGCATTTTTTTGTCTGAAATTGGGTCTGGATTTGGAGATGTGGGTGGCACACCCCCACCAAAAATTCCAAGGGGTACCCCCCCAGGGGGCTGGCACATACTATACAGATAGATCTGCTGACCATTTGAGCCATGCTTGAGTGACCTTTATATATAGCTTATAAACCAAGTGTGTAGTCAAGATGACAGGATATTGGCCAAGCTCAGTGGACAAGATAGCTCCACCTTGCCTGCTGACACAGTGCAGTATTTGATTCATCTTGCCCATTAGCTGTGTAAAAAAATCACCTCCTGCCTGGTTTTCTCTTGGATGCACCCTTGGGTTGTTCATATACTATATTCATATATATAAGTATCATGTACATTGGTAGAAGACTTGAGAAAACTGTGATTAGACATAGTAAAAACAGCTCTTAAATTCCATTAACTGTCGTAAGATACTTAAATTGAACAATTACATGTAGATTGTCTTGTATTTGACAATCAGAGACAAAATCCAACCTAATTTCATGTGATGGGTTAACTCCCAATTGAACATCATCAAATGTTCTAGACCATGACTCAAAATAAACAAGATTTTTAAAAAGTCCTTTTTTGATCAGTGATTGCTCGTCATCCAGTAGTTCCTTTGTTCTTTGGTTTTCTGTGCCACCTGTTGTAGCCCTGTTGCATTGTTCCATTTAAACTACTTTCTTTTGCAAACTTAAATCAAATGCATTCCATCCTAAACTGTTAAACTTCATTGAACTTAATCAAAATTTGTTTGCATTTAGAAACTGCAGTATTTTTTGTCAAAGCTCAATTGTGAAACCCAGTCAAACCTAATTACGTTCATTAAGTGTAAGTGAGTTTGATTAATCAAATACTTGATTTGGTTTGAGTAGTTACAACAGGATATGAATCATCATGTGACTTAAATAGAAGCAAACGAGTGACACATACTTTCAACATGAGAAGATAAAATCTGTATCCCCATGCGGCCATGTAATGTTCTGTTTATTTTATAGATACTGATGAAATTTCCACTTAAAACACCACTTTGTTTATTCATTTTCGAAGCAGCCAAAATAGTAGAGGCTTAGGTTGTCGAGGAAACAATGTGTGAAATACTTTCCATTTTCTTTTCTCATAGAGAACTGTAATTGTTAACTGATTGTAAGTTTTTATGTCCCATTATTTGAATTATTTGGTTGAGAGTAACTCCACTGTCCTGCAGTTTTTGAACTAAAGTTTTTCTAACACTGTGGTTTCGTTTGCCTGGTCACTCTCAATAGTTGTGCTTTGAACCAGTTTTTGCCTTCCACTGATGCATGAGTTTCTGTTCTAAAGTATTTTACTAACAAATAGAATCTTGAATCCAGTTCTAGCATGGATGGTGGTTGTTTTTCTTTGTACATCTTGTAACCATGCACTTATCACGATTGACAGAAATGGCATTGTTATTGGCATGCATTCACGGCTTGATCGGCCGTTGATTCCGTGGATCCTCTCCCATTCGAGTCTTTGTTTGGCATTCAAAATACTGAAGATATTCTTTACCATCACTGTCAGTTTTTAAAATAGTGTCTCCCCAGCGGAGTTCTTTTTGTTCCTTAAATCCATTAAGGCCAAAGTGAATCATGTTGTTTAGGCACACAGCACTTAAAAAAAATAGAGCTTGTGGTGGACTTAATCCAAGCAACTTTTTGTCAAATTGGGTCTCATTTTGGTCCCCCTCAATGAATTTTTCAACATCGCTTTCCCAGACTTCGGTAAATCTTGCTGGAAGTTCTTCAACTCGGAAAAAATACAGTTGTCAAAATTTGGCAACTCATCAAGAAAATCACCAGTAACTGTACAGTCTTTGTACCTCGAAGCCATTTTGTGAACGAAATTTTAAATGAACCGGCCGTGCGACTGAGCAGGAAACTCTCTTGTAATTGGCTACTCATATTAGTAACCATGGCAACACCAATATCCTCGCACAAGAAAGATAAAAACTTTGATTTTTTAGTATTTCATCAGTATCTAGTATATAATAATATAAGCTAATGGATTATGAGCACACTAACCATGAATCCACCCCATTTCTTTCTCAAGTCACGTGACATTTGACAGCAAGCAAACGTAGAATATGAAAATTTGTTTAAGCTTAGCTCACAAACTCAAAATAAGAGTTACAATTAAGAAAATGTGGAGATCTGTAACCAATAATAATTATATGTGAAAGGTACATTGATGAACATGCCACAAGCATGGGGCAAAGAAAAAAAATCTGAGTCCCTCATGACCTCCAGAACACAGAGCAGCATCATGTTGATCAATTTACCTTTCACAGTTTGTTACCGAGCTTAAAATTTACCATCTTTATATACTCATAACTACTCACGATTATTTTGGCAGTGCTGCTTTTCAATGTAGCAGTATGCAGAATGCCTGTCACATACAGTATGAACTCAGTTAAATGACCTTGCTCTTTGTAAGTTTTCATAGCTCAGTGGATAGATCAATTCACCTTTCACATTCTGTTACCAAGCCTAAAATTTACCATCTTTTTTAGTCATGACTACTCATAATTACTTTGCTCAGTGCTCAGTGCTCAGTGGTCTTAGCAGTATGCCTGTCACATCAATGAACTCAGTTAAATGACTTTGCTTTTCATAAGTTCTCATAACTCAGTGGATAGAACACCTGCCCAGTCTTTGGGAGGTCATGAGCTTGATTCCTGTCAGGGACTCAGATTTTTTCTTTTTCTCATAAACATTTCATTTCCAAGCTTAAAATTCACCATCTTTATTCACTTATCAATAATTATTCATGATATTAAAAATTTGGGGAAATACAATGTAGTTTACGTTAGTGAAAAATGTTTAAAATCATTTTCTTCAAACAGTAAAATGGAAGGAAAGGGACCAGCATTTGCCAGTGGGGGAGAAATGTTTTGAGTCAATGAGCTTATACATAATAAACCTGTAATATATTGGTATATGATCTAATATATGTTTTTATTTGATATGTAGTATAATATAAGTGTATAATTCGATATCTGGAGGGAAGATATATATGTTATTTACCGGCTGGGAGGTCCGTATCGTGAAAAACTGTGACCGAGGTCTTGAAAATGCTGCC
>OMLO01005893.1_pt1 | contig 10297 bp, 7 predicted proteins | sample 1674811 | NCBI WGS metagenome assembly OMLO01 (sample SAMN06265003, study PRJEB25207) | coral metagenome | isolation source: Coral host | place: Mexico:La Bocana,Puerto Morelos, Mexico | collected 2008-11-13
GTAACGAACGTTGTGGTGTAGAAGATCAGTGAAGAAAATTGGAAGAAGCACTGTCACTGCTGAGAAGCCATTAGCAGGGGAAAAAGCTTGGTGTGTGAGTAATTTACGGTTACGAAGTAAACCAGAGAAAACGAAGTGAGGTGGAATTACGAAGTAAACCAGAGAAAACGAAGTGAGGCGGAATTAAAAAGTAAACCGTAGTGAGACGGAGAAACGAATTGTGCTGGAGTCCGGAGCAGCAAAGTGATCCGGGAAACGAAGTTACCTGGCCAGTAGTCTGCGCAATATAGAGATTTCTCTATACATTCACTGAGTAGCAAGAAGATGATTTCTGCATTTCAAAAATGTCTTAGCTCCCAGTACTCGTTTCCGACAGATAATAATTATTTCTGTGACTGACCTTTATTCCATTCGCAAAAGTTTGGAGAATTTTCGTCGAATCACGTCGCCAAGCGTGTGAAGTTTTTAGTCTTTGGTACAGTCTTATTTTCGCAATGACCGAATCCGCCTCATAAATTATTTATAGATTTCGCTCATTGAAGACTGTGGTAAAGACAGTCGAAAGCGTGTGTTTGTTTATATAGTTTTAGCCAGGGAACGATTCTATATTTTACTAATTCTCTCAGTCGTTGTGTGCAGTAACTAAGATGGTAAACTGAAGTCAATGATAAACACCTGGGCTTGCACAAACGTAACTTGTAATTCATCATAGAGGCATAACTCAGCGTGTCCGTGCTGCGCTTATTGATCATCCGCCTATAAAAACACTATTCCAAAGTATTACTATCAATTAAAGAAAAAGTGCACGCCCGAGACTTATTATTCACGTCTGTCTGAGCCACTAACTCGGATATTGTTCTATAAAATATTAGAAACTTTGTCAGTATTTGTTTCCGGCGCAAACACGTTTGTTCTTGGCCCGTTAACTTTTCACTCGTTCCCGGTCGGAAAGACAAGTACCGGTTGATCACGCCGCCCCTCGGTGCTCCGAGAACTCGTGGATCCCGCTACATTCATTCCTTTATTCTCAATTTTCCAATTCCCCATACTTCACTGTTTTTACCTACCCTCCAAACGAAAACATACATAAATTATGATTTCTAGTGGTCTTCAAAACTAGACTGTTGGCTTGATGGAAAGTGCGCGCGTACAGTATTTACACACTAGTTGTTGCCGTAGCAGGAAACGAACGAGTGAACATAACAAACAAGTAAGTCTTCTGACACAACAAAATATGCTATGATTTGTTTATTTTATACTTACTAAGATTTGCACCATCAAAGTTTCAATCAAAACGTTTTCGCTTTTTCATTCATTAGAGCAGCTGTTGTCGATATTGGTATATGCTGGAGACTTGCCAATTTGTTATCTTTCAAGTACTGGTTAACACTTGAAGAAAATCATTGATGGCTTGCTGGTTCGTAATCCTCGCCATCTGTTCGTTTGAATATTAAAATAAGTTCGCATACATCTGGTTTGATTTCTTTAACTCTTCTTGTCTCTTCTTCTTCTTTCGAGGAATTCGCTAGCAAGCTAACGTCTTGTCGGATTTTTGCCCCAGTGTTTTTGGGCTACACGGTTCTTTGATGAAATCCTCAACGGGCCGGGTACAAGCAATGAAGCGATACCTGTGTTAACCTTCCGCCATTTTCTGTGGTTTATAGCTAATTGTGAGAAAGCGAAGTGTAAACTTGAAGAAACTCTACAAGCTTCTGTTAATGAAGATTGAAGAGGCGCCCACAACAACATGAACGCTTTGCTAACTGACTGATTCATTTCGACAGCTGATTTCAGATTGGATGAAACCTTTTGTCGTGTGTAAAAAAATTCGTTTAGCGACTGTAATTGGATATGAAATTTCCGTATGGGTTTTTCATGCGATTGATTTCCATCCGAAAATCTCAGTAAACATGAAGGAATTAACATTTCTTCATGGCGCCATATTAACGTGACTATTTTCGAAAGAATAACTTGTGATTGCTCCTTTTCATTATTGGAGGATAAAACCGGAAATTGATTGGAAAAGCTGGTTTCAAGCCTCTACCAACAATACATCGAGATTAGCCTCGACACTAGAGTGAGGCCAGTAACTAGTGGCGCCTGGTACAGCAGGTATCTGAACCAATGAAGACAAAGCTTAACACGTGCGCGATACGACAATTAGCTGCTGATCTTTTGTTTGTCAGAATATATAATAGAAATTATCTGTGCAATTTGAATTCCACGACTCTTCCTCGTCAACTGTTTCAAGCCAGTCAAGGCCATGCACGTCTTAAGTGGAATTTGTTCTTCGGTGAGTGATGTCTCGTACCTTAAATATGATTCGTATCTAGGTACAGTCTAGGTGTTTGTGTTCTGTTTTACAGAAATGCAACAGTACAAGCACGGTGCGACTGGAGCGACTTTGGCTAGAAGGAACAAATTCGTTTTTCAAAAAATTTGAAGAGTTATAGATGTTAATTTTTGTATATGCCGTTTATCCTATTTATTCACCATCTAATTCTGTGCTTAAAATGCCCTGGTAATCATTTACAATTCCAGTTCAGTGCTTTGCTTTGGCAAGTGCACGCATGAACTCGAAACTGAGATGTTTAAAATGCTTCTAAAAATTGGTACCATAGTTATGCTTACGTGCATACGGGACTAGAGTAAAATCTGGTCCAGTATCAAAGAGGTTAAGGTTGGAACCCTTATAACCCCTTACATTTTTTTTTATGCATACAGTTCTTTGTTGAACAATAGCCGAAACAATGGGACCCTTTGAGACTTGTCCGCTATGAATAACTATAACATTTGCCAATTTTCCCGCATTCTTTTAGACTAAAAATTCCCGAATAAAGGGTGAAAGTTTCTAAAGAAACTGTGGTGCTGCGTCGGTGGGGGTAACAAGGTAATTTGGTTATATCGACTAAGTTGAAAATGTAAATTGGCCACCGTAACGAGTTAAAAAGCTGACGTTTGTCAAAGCGAAGGGCTAAACGTCAGCTTTATAACTCGTTACGGTGGCCAATTTACATTTTTAACAGTAGTTGATATAACCAAATTAAAATTCCCGAAGTTTAGGTGGGTGGGGATTTGAAGTTTCCACAATAGCAGGTCGAGTAAACAAACTCAAACATCAATACACTTTGTATAGAACCACGCTTGTCAGTTCCAATGAACGGGAAGTCGCAAATAAAAAAATTAGATGCCCATTTACCTGAAAGGTTCGCTACTTTTTTGCAGTTTTTTGTGATCGAGTAGGCTCTCGCCAGAGCCTGTCTGCCTGGATGCACTCAGTCGACCGAAGAAGCATGCGCAGTAACCCTTGTCCATGGGAATATTCTCTGTGAGGAACCTACGCACGGACAAGCAGAACGTATCAATGAGGCACGGTCGAGCGTGTCCCACTCTCGCACGCTTTCTCGCGTGTTACCTTTGCATATGCGTGGCTTTTTACTTGTATTTTCGGTACTACTTGATGGATGAGGGCGACTATGGGACACCTCCGCCTGCCGATGTCATTCACGACAACGTGTTTCGACCTTTTGATGCCCTCTCATCAAGCAATGCTGCAATATCACCCAACGAGTTGTTTGAAAAATTGCAGAGCAAGTATATGGCTCCAAAAAGACCCGGGGCGTTGGGAAAGATCAGTGGGTACGCTTGGCACAAGTCGGAAGAAGGCATTGTGACGCGGCTAGAAGATTCACTAGAGGAACGTATTAAATTACAGTCCCCTTTGATTCGTATAGAGGAAAGCCTAGATAAATCTTCAAGTTCTTCATTTAGGCCAGATATACGTTTTGCAAAATATACCAACGTTAGTGATAATAGCGACGATTCAAGCAAAGTGGTGGCAGAACATTCAACACGCTATCAAGAAAACATCTCAAGTATCACTCCAAAGGTTAATAGTAGCAATTTTGACTTAAAGTTGGTTCAGGTAATCTCGAAACCTAAAACTGCACAGAGGTCGTTGATTGCACATCGATTTCAAGACTTCCGTCGTCAGTGGTTACGTCAACGCCGCGCACGCGTAGACTGGCAAAGTATCATTAAGCCGTGTAGTGACAATATGGCCTGGGGCAAAGTAAATGACGGTTGGGGCAAACTAAATAGAAGCAGCGCTGTTGCTAGTGAGGTCGTTTTCTGGGACATCAGACCAGCGGGAGAGTTTAGTAAGATTTTTATCCAATCAAAAACCTCGGACAATCGAACGAAGACAATCGGTGGAGATACCTGGAGGGTTTACGTACGTGGCCTAGCAAGTGTTGCGGCCACTGTATTTGATCACAATAACGGAACTTACGAAGCTCTTTTTCTTATCACGGAGCCTGGTGCTTACCAAGTTATTATACATCTGGATTATAGTCTTTGTGATGGCTTCAAAGATCCACCACGAGACTGGTTCATTAAAGGCAACGCTCAAGGAAAGTACCAGAAAGAGGGCCTTTTGGGCATACTGGATGACTACTTGAGACAGCCGATTAACAATGGAAAACCGTTCATTATAACAATCCCAGAGGCACAACTCAATTTGTCTTCTGTAGGCAAGTACACGTGAATAAAAGGGTTTTTTTTATGTTTTTTTTTTTTTAAATGATGCTTTATTAATTACATATACAAAAAAAAAATTCGGTTACAGTACGGCTACAAGACAAATTGACTATTTACAACGTGTGTACTACATGTACATGAAAAAAAGTTACTCTGGTATTTTATTAGCAATGCATTCAGATGACTTGCCGTCTGTAAATCTTGTTGAAGTACACACTGCTTACACTAAAACACAGCTTCATGAAAGCGTTATTTGCTAGGAGACTCTTTAGCAAGACAGTTGTTTTTGTAAATATTTCATCATTCCTCATTTTACATTGAGTATCAACTATATATAAGGCGAAAATAGATTGGTAATTCTTTCTTTAAATGTGAAATCCTACTGACACTTGAGTCTTGCTGCAACACTTTAGTTACCAGAAATCCAATATGCCAATTGAGCTTGCAAGTTAAAAGTTCATCAAGAAATTACTATTCAGCCAACGTATACGTATTTGTTTCCAGCCTAACCGTAGTATTGATTTATCTCTATTCGTTCCGTCAGAAAAACTCAGCGAGGGACTGGACTCCTGTAGTCACACCTGCAATCACTTATGGGATGGATTTGGCAGATGGACCAATAACGAATGGGAACCAGACCTTCAAGGTTAGAGACCAACCATTTTTACCCAACTCGTAAAACAAGATTTGAATGCCAAATCTCTTTAAATTATGGCATTGGTCTTGTGAATTGTGCATGCGAAGAAAAGTTAGATGGCACGGGGCAAAGGTACAAATGTGTTATTTGTAACTATCACTTTCCCAATCCCAGCTCCTGCACATTTCTTCTCTTTTTCAAATTTCAGTTTTTATGGTCATAAAACTTGCTCAACGAGTGGCATGGCGCTATCGAGTTTTTGTTCTTTTTTTGCGCTCATCTCTTGTCATCTTCTACCTTTCCTCTCTTTTTCCTACACTTGCTTCCCTTCTAATTTTCTCTCGGCGAAAATCAAGCTGCAAAATTATTGTGTTTTTAGCTAGCGTGTTTCGCAATATGCTCAATCTCTTTTTTGATTTTCCGTTTAACAATAGAATACTACAACTGGTCGTTGCCAATCGGTTATCGACCGAGGGGTGTGCTGTGGATTTATGGTGATTCACTTGCTGTACGCTTCTTGGAATCTGTACAGTCTCGGTTTCTTTGCTCAAGACTCTACGTGGGATGTCGCCGCAGTTACAACTGGATATATCCCGTAATAAGCGAGGCTGTAAGCAAGCAAGAGGACGATAATCTAGATTTCCAGCATGGCAAGGTCATAAAAACAATCCTGAGTGTTCTTCAGACACCGGAAATGCAACGAAAAGAAAGTGTACTGCTCCTGAACCTTGGACTGCATTTTCCAATCAGTGTTAATTTTACAACTTACCAGAGGCTCATTGGCGGCCTGATAAACACGCTCAAGGAGACTAAAGTGGATTCACAAGGAAGAATAGTCCCAAAGTATAAAGCTAAAGTGATTTGGAAATCATTCACCGCCATACACAAAGAAAATGCTGAAGTGAAAAACAAGACCAACTGGAGATTTTTTACCACACAGGTAACAAGTAAACAGAATGTCTAAAGCGTGGCATGATGCGGCATGATTGAAAGAAACAAAAACGTAGCCAACCACTGTCTAGTTTTAATGTGATCTAACAGCCAAACGCATTACGGTGAGATTGACTAATCAGATAGTTTTTCCATGGCAAGGCTGATTTAGCCCACGTAGCAAGCAATTCCGTGGGGTTAGGGAACAAAGAAGGACCGAGCAACGGGATTTCTGTCGTCAAAATAGGGCGAGAGTCAAAAAGAGAAAAGAAGGAAAGGGGAAAGGGAAGTTTTCTTTCCCTCCTCCTTCCCCCTCATGCTCTTTTTTTTTTTTCGCTCTCCCCGATTTTTTCTCGCGGGCAAAACATCGAAAATCCCGTTTCTCAGTCTTTCTCTTGCTCCCTAACACCACGGAAACGCTGCTACGCAGGCCATGGCGGATTTTAGCTCACTGTTTTCACTGACTGGGCAACGTTATCAAAAAAAGGGAGAGTTTAAACCCAATAATCAGTCGTGTTTACCCTCTATTTAAGATTTTGATGTTTCTTGAAGCTCTATTTTGAATTTTGTGACATTTTGGAACATGTTTCAGGATTTAAAGTTCACCTATAGCGTTAACATACATGTAAATTTCGGTTACATTGTGAAAAAGTGTGAAAAGCGTGCACACAGGAATGTTCATCCCTTTTCACGATCAATTTAATTCAAACATGTTTTTTTTTCCTTATTCAGCGAGTTCAACTATTCAGCGCTTACGCCATGTCCGCCATGTGTCAAGCGGGATTCGACGTTGTAGACGTGTATCCGCTGACCGACTCATATCCTGGCGGCACAGTGGACGAAGTTCATTATCCCAATAAAGTGTTTGATGCAATGGAGAGAATGCTGGAGAAATACAAAGTTCACAACAACACGCCAGTGAACATTAACACAACGGAAAGGAGAATAAAACGCTGTGTTAGCTGAAATTGCAAAGGGACAGTTTCGGCCCCGAAAAGGCACACTGTTTGAAATATTGAATATAAGTGAAAAGAGACATTGGATTTTTGGTTTAGGACGATTTAAGAAGCCTGAAGTGTGTTTTGTCTATTTGAAATCACAAGAAGATTTTTCACGGTTAGAGTACAAAGCTTCTTTCGCCAATGGTTAGTACTTAAGTGCTTGTGAAGTTACTGCTCAAATAGGTCGTCGAATACGATGAAAACTTTTACTCAACAACAATCTTGTAAAGATCTACTCATCGAAAGTATAAAATTGTAATACCCTCCCTTTCAACATGATATGGTTCCCCACCTCTGGGGGTTTTAGAACTTATCCGTTCTTTAACGCATTTATTATTAATTATTCATTGAGAGCTGTACAATGTCAGGTTTAAGGCCATACCTTACGTGTATATGAAGATTTTGACATCTGTGGACTTTTTCAATCTCGATTTTCAAAACATCGTTTGTAAAAGCTATGACTTCCTTAGTTGTTGCTGACGCGAGTTTTGGGATACAACAATCGATAACTTTCAAGTAGTAGATGTGATGATATGTGCTTCAAATGTACTACCGGTGGCGTAATTAACATCTGAACCATCATGCTTTGCGATCCTTTCTAGGTAGTTTTCGCCATGTTGTTTAGATATTAAAAGCAAGTAAAGAAGGGAAATCGCCTCCTTTATGGCTCGCGGCTATTACAGTAGAAGCACTTGGCAATTAAGAGCTGAAAGTGTTAAGCATTCAACGGCTACAGAGGATTTAAGTAATAGTTTTGGTTTATATTATCTAAGTGAATTATGCTGGCTGCTCGGACGAACATGTGGTCTGGCATTTGACTGTATTTATCGTCGAGGCGCATGCAATGTACATAGTCGCGTCCACGTCCATGATAACAGGCGCGATAGAATATTGCCTTACTGGGGAAAATCAAGTTTTAGCTTTCAGCACATGATGTTAATAGCGTGGTTCTAAGCTTTTCAAACATTTGTCAAGCACATGTTTTCTTTTTGATAATATGGCTTCTCGTTTATAAGCAAACCGATCAGGAATTTGACCAAATATCAGTCCTGGCCTGGCCATCGTCAGAGACATTTTGCTTATAACATCGATATTTTATGATATTTGTTAAAACAAGCTCTGTTAAGGTTCTCGCGGTTTGGCATAAACATTATTCAACATTATTCAGTTCCAAGAAGCTTTGTTGAATTAGTTTAAAATTTTAAGTCGTTTGTTCAGGAAGGAATTATTTGGGTGTTTTAAACCACTAAAATTATGTAAGCATTAAAAATTTAGGAGATACCTATTTCTGACGTGGTTTATTACGGCTTATTTTTTATCCAGAAGTCTCAATGCATTATATAAATCTAAGCCGCCAAATTTTTGACATAGTGTGATAACCAGCTCTATAGGCTTTCATTTGGTTTATGGGTTTAGGTATCTTCAGTTTAAACGCGCTACATCGCTTGGACACGAGGCACCTCGTAAAGTGCTCTAAAGGAATACTTAGTACCTTAGTAGTTTAGTAGTAGTAGTCTTTTAACTGATAACTGACAAATGGCCCATAATATAACTGTTAGTACCTGTCAACTGACATTGGTGACTTCCCTGTCTAACGAGATATTGCGAATAAGGGAATAACATGACTTTTAGAGGGACTATTGTCTATTTGTGCCTATGCGCACGCGCATTGCCCAAGCAAATGGCACTACGAGGGCGCAAATAAACAATGTTCTCGAAAAAAGTCATGTTATTATCATCATCATCAATATACAAGGCCACATGAAAGCCAAAATCATGGTATTAAAAAACTGCCTAATCATCAGCGAACACGATTTCATTTTCGTGACACAAAAGGATACCATAGCAACAGCATGATCCGCTAAAAACACCCTTAATTGCAACTTTAGGGGCTTATAATTCAAAAACGGCAAGGGGAAATTTTTTTTATTTTCAAATTTTGATCAGTGTGATAAGATGTAACATTTGGCAAAGTTTAAAAGAATTCTGCACATGGGGTTCAGTAGCCACGCAAGAAAAGCCTCTGGTACCCAAGGTACGTATACTGATAATAATGTTAGATTATCCGCGATTCCTATTCCAATCGAGTGTTTCTGTTGAAGAATATCGACTCTTGGAAAACTCGCTTCTCGGAACAGATAAGTATAATTACTCAGGTGATTATCGAAATTCCCGCGCCCTCATTGGCCGGAGAATGGCGTCATATCCCGCTATAATCACCTCGCCAGAGGACAAATTTTCAAAATGGCCTCCTCGCGCTTTGTCGATGAGACGAAACAGGAAATTAATTCAATTAAAGAAAATGCTATTCCGAGGAATGACATTCTTTAAAAGTAAGATGTGAAAACTGTGCTAAATGTAACGTTTTGAAACTTGCGAAAAACACTTGTCGGCTTTCACTATGTGATGTATTAGACCTTGTGATCAGTGCGCGAAACTGTTCTGATGCGTGACAATGAAAAATAAAATTTGACATTCCTTTGTTCAGGCTTTTCTATAATCAACTGAGTAATTATAATAAACAATTATTCCCTCAGGTTCGGTGAACATTGGTGAATATTCATCTCGAACTCGTGTCGGTGAATATTCAACAATGTTCACCTCGCCTTCGGCGAAAAATTGTTAAATGTTTCCGCGCTAAGTCTATTTCATGGTTTGACGTCTCCGAGATTTAATTTTTTTTTTTGTTGAAGGGGCTTTGTTACGGGTGCAAGTAAAAACCAATTCTTTTCGAGATAGAAAACTAAAAAAACCGCACACCAAAATGATGTTTGGGGTAATTTCGATCGTCTACCATCGGTCAACCAAGTCAATTGACGAAACCTATTTCTATAAACTCATTTGGACTTTTCACCCTCTGCTGCACAGTCCATAAATTTGTCAATGAAAAGCACTCGACCAAGATTTTCGCAATACGAATGTCATTCTCTGACTTTAATAACTGTAATATCTGTATTTTGCGTCGGGTTTTTGCAGGTATTATTTAAATCTTGTAGCGGAATAGTAAAATTAATAATAAGATTGTAAGAAATAAGAAATACACCAAAAATCGGGCAGGTCAAAAGTCGGACCGGATCAATTAAGATCGAACAAAAACGGTTTTTTAAGCCAAAACTATTCGACGTTTGCGCCGATTTCACTAAGGTTAGCTTAGAGATTAGGGCTAGGGTGATTTCTCGAGGTCTTATCA
>OMLO01005894.1_pt1 | contig 10296 bp, 5 predicted proteins | sample 1674811 | NCBI WGS metagenome assembly OMLO01 (sample SAMN06265003, study PRJEB25207) | coral metagenome | isolation source: Coral host | place: Mexico:La Bocana,Puerto Morelos, Mexico | collected 2008-11-13
ATAGCAAATTTGATCGTCGCGTCGCAGAGCGGAGAGACTACTGATCTTTAATCTCCCTTCAGTGCTACAAATCACAGAATGGGAATCGATTTTTCATATTTCAAACTGACCCTGGTAAAGTTCTTCTATATCATATTTTGTAGAACGACTCCGATATTGCTTTATTTTAGTGAATGCTAATTATTTCTGCAATCCAGGGTAGCAGCCTGGATCCTAGGTGCGTTGAGCAGTCTGTTCTTGTGCTAAGTGCACGCAGAATCATGTGGAATCACAATAACAGGAGTCACATTAAACTAAAACATTTACTTGCAATATGCCGCATGTTTATTTATCACCTTTTTTTATTAACTTGCTTACTCACTCACTTACTTATTTTTCCTTATTGCAAAATTTAATTTTATACTTTTTAATCACTTTTGGTCTTGTAAATATTTTGTCCTTTTATGTTATTGCTTTTATAGTCTTCATCTGGAATAAAAAGCAATTCTTTTCAGTAATATTACTGCTGCACAGTAATAAAATACTACTACTACTAATTTCTAGCTCACACCTGGGAGGATACGGGGCCATTAATGAATAGGGCACAGTAATGGAATAGCGCTTTGTTAATAAAGCGCTAATAGTATTGGTAGTGCCGTTATGGATTTACACTGCGAGTAATATTTGGAAATTCTCTCAGAATTACACAAGCCTTCAGAAGGGTGTAATTTGAAAATATTTTTAAATAATACGAGTAGCGTAAATTCTTAATTGTTCGAGCATTCAAACGGCTAGTAATTTATTATGTGACTAAGATAAATTGATAATTTGGTCTGTCCTCAGCCAATCACAGTAAAATAAGTTTAAAGTCATATGATAATTATTATCGCAACTTTAAGTAAATTCTAGTTAATCAACTACTCTTGTTTGAGCTTTGTACTCTGACCAGTGATTTTCACGCGCCCCCCGCGTAGGCTGAGCCCGATCACAAGCGCCAATCACATGGCACTCTTCCTGGTTCCTTAGCTCACATTACATGTGCTTCTTGCATTCTGTTTTCTTACCTTCAGACCGCAATATCTTGTGTAGTTTTCTTTGAATTTTGAGGAAAAGCGGAATAAGAACCGTTCCAATACGGCCTACACGGCGGACACGAAGCTTCGTGAACATTCCAGCTGACCTCGTCCTGAACGGCCTATATGACGTGAAATATGTCCGTGATTGGTGCAATAAACTGACTCTTCCTGCCACTGAAACACGCTCCGCACTTCAGCGTCGAAAGGCAAAAAGAAGCCCGGCGAAATGCACAACCTAATTACGGCCCACCCCTTCCCCCGTCTAAAATGGCGGCGACAACGCAGGACGCCAGCAACAATTTAAGCAATTACAACAACAGGCCCAAGACCTACTCTCCCGACGAGAAAATGCTGTCCGAAGGCCGGTTGACTTAAGCTAGTTAAGCCCTTGGTCTAAGCAACGATCAACGAAATGATCGAACAAACAGCCACTGCTGCTGCCCAAGCTGTAGTGAACGCCTTCGCTGGTTCTTCGTCTTTCTAAGCTTCTGTCCACGCTAACAACGCCTCTAGTGAGGGAACCGTTCCTTCTTCGGTCCAAGAAACGCTCGATTACCTTGCTGTCGATGGCGCCAGCGGGACCGATGCCAGCAATAATTATGTAGCCACTCCAGTAAATGTTTTAAATCTACATCGTGCTCTCAGGAATCACCCCAACATGAGGTTTGTTAATAAACAGTGCTTGCAACTTCGTGAGGGAGCTAGGATCGGCTACTTCTGTCCTAGAGTTTTTCGCTTCTTTGAAGAATTTGCCTTCCTAAATTCCGAGGTTGTCACTTCAAATGTAGTTGAGGAAGTGGCCAAAGGTCATACTGCAGGACCCTTTCGTCCCCCCCCCCCCCCCCCCCTCATTTGAGAATTTCATCTATCGGCCTTAATTTGCGCTTAGTGCAATAGCAAATTGTGAACTTATACTTCATGTCAGGAGCTGTTCATGTACATAACCTTTTGTTTAGCTGTTTCGTTTTTGGCGCCAAAACGCAGTCAAACGAATTATCCCTTTTGTATAAATAAGCGCAACGTATTAAAATTTTGGCGTAACAACCAACCGAAAGATGTAAAGATGTATGATTTACCCAACAAATTTGTAAGTATCAAGAGTAATATCATATTTCAAACGTAATTCTGTCAGTTTGCCTTGTAATTTGACTGTTACAGTGCAAAAATAATTGATCCACATATCTGTAACTTTCAAATTTAAGCAGCGCTTTGCTACGTAGGGCGACAGAAAAAAGTAGAAATCGAAAGTTCACTGGTCGTTGTGGAACGCAACATTTACGTACTGACGTTAGGAGTTATAGCGTTGTTTTACCGCTGTCTGGATGATGGAATAAACACGAAACAAAATAGGAAATAGACTGATATTTGAAGGATAAACCATGGAGAAGCTTAACTGTAAAGGATCTATCTTGCAGAGATTGGCAATTGAGGCCGAGTTGCTACGGTGCTAGTGAAATCAGAAAGTGTTTCGCTTTACTAAGCGAGTCTCAAGTTCAAATTAATGAATAACAAATCGGTATAAACTAAGCAAGAAGGAGAGTGATTTCCGTGCTTGACAATTGAGAAAATTTAAAGTTATCTGAGAAGACAATAGTATCAAGCAGCTATGAGATGCCGCCAACAATTTGTCATAGAAACTGAAAAAGATCTAGTTGAGAATAGTACTTGAGAAGGTCTCTGAACTCTTTTTCAAATCTAAATGGTCCGGCGTCCGAGCTCGATTTGAGCTCAATTTTAATTATACCCGGTGCGTGTCGGGAAAGCCAAGTGTACTGACTTGAAAATAATAGTTTATGATTTAATCTCCAGGAAATCTAGGTAACATAAATGCTACTTTATACTGATAACGATATTTTACATCCTATGTAGTGTAATAAACAGTTGCAATCACTTGTTCTTTTATACCTGCGATAGAAGGAATATTAAAAAAAAAAATTTTATCCCAATTTTTTTGCACAGACTTGTTGTTTAGATGACCTTAGAACACAAGATGACTTGTGGATCGAGTCAGCAATCACAGAATCAATTTGCGTGAAACAATATGCATAAATAATCATGTTCAAATTAAATGACCAAATCAATTGATACTCAACGCTTGCGGCACTAACATCATTAGTCTTACATCAGCACTATTAGCTGGATAAGATTCATCTTGATTGGTCAGTCTATTTAAATTGGCCACTTAAATGTAAATTGGCCACCGTAACGAGTTATAAAGCTGACGTTTCGAGCGTTAGCCCTTCGTCAGAACGAATGGGGGGATTCCTCCAATCCTCCATTCCCTCTGACGAAGGGCTAACGCTCGAAACGTCAGCTTTATAACTCGTTACGGTGGCCAATTTACATTTTCAACTCAGTCGATATAACCAAATTACCTTGTTTAATTAAGGAATACCGAAAACAAATTATTTCTTCACAATCTCGAATTTATTATCTTAAGAAAAAGTTTTTCGTACAGCGGAGCTCAGTTGCGGAACAACTTACCTAAGACAAGCGTCATCACTGATCAATTTCAAAAATCTTATTTTATTTTACCTCTTATCATTTATTTATTAATGGCAGACTGGCTCACGACGAAAAGGGACAATTTTGATTGGTTCCCGGCTAAGCGGTCTGAATCTCCCAATACAAACCAGCCATTTTGCTTTTCCAAGACATTGTACAAAAAAAAATGTTTCGTCTACAGGATAATTTCATGATCAATTGAACTTTCACTAAAGAGAACTGAAAAGCTAATGTATGGTTAACTTTCATGCGCGGTATTATTGAAAATTGATGCATTTATTCATCAGCGTAATTTGAAAAGTACCAATGTAAAACTGAAATACTTTATGACTGATTAGCTTGTTAGGACTATACAATTTGGACTCGTTCTTTTTCTTGGAAACTTTATGGAATTCGTCAGTCCAAAAAAGACACTGATATGCACTTGACCTTTGAACTGCGGGATAAAGACAAACCTCAACAAGTTATAGGAATTATTTAGTTAAAGAAAGCCGGCCACCTGAGTAGAAAATTTGCATTTTCTCGACATACGAATGATTATCGAATTTAAATCAGTGCAGGTCAGCAATTGCCCCTAACACCGAAATTTTGCAAACCTACAGCTTATCTTTAGTCATTTTTACGGTAAACTTTTCTCATAATCAGGCATGTATGTGAGGCAATTTGAGGGCTATTCAGTGTTGATAAGTGAATAAATATGGTGAATTTTTAAGCTCGGTAATGAAATGTGAAAGGTAAATTTATCAAAATGAGACGAGCGTGGGACGAAGAATAAATTTGAGTCAATGACAGAAATCGAACCCATGACCCCCCTAACACATGGCGGGCGCTCTGTCCACTGAGCTACGAGAACTGATGGAGAGCAAGGTCATTTAACTGACTTCACATGTGTCCTGATATGTGACAGGCGTCCTCATTCTGCTAGGATCAGTACTGCCTAAGTCATCGTGAGTTAAGGTTAGGGTTAAGTGAATAAAGATGGCGAATGTTTTTGTAGTTTTAGCCCGAAATTTCCACGCACACACGTTGGATTACATTATAATGTAAGTGAGCAAAACTAACCGTGAAAAGAGCTATTCTTTATTTCTGCCTCAGTCCCTAGACCTGAAGATACAGCAGCTATAAATTTATGATTGATCATCGCAGTTATTCACACAACCTAAGCAGTTGTGAAATTAAAGCCTGAAATTTTCAGGCCTGAACGGCTTAAGTTGTGTGTATAATTGTGATGATCAATCAAAAATTTATATATTTTCCATATGATCTCTTATTACTCATTTGATACAGGTCGGGATATTCGTTCCAGACAACAACAATTTATTTGCATTCTCATTTACATAGATGGTATTACATTTTAAGTAAACATAGAGAATAGTTTTGTATTCACTGATGTCTTATTGATATATTTTTATGAAGATCATACGGGCTTTTTTGCAATGAAGTGTGGCTATGAAATCCAGTGGCTCTGGTATTATCTGCACAGTTGTGCCATGGATAGTAACAGACATCAGATTAGGTACAAGGCTTGAACACGACTCAAACCCATGACCGTTGCAACGCCGGTGCTCATCTCACTGACACGGTCAACCGAAAAGTTTCTTATTTTGTAGATTAATTATGCTAACCTGGTTCCTAGAGTCCGATCCACAACGTTCCATAACGTTAGAAAATCGCGAAGGACTAAGTAACAGTCCTGAGCCAGCGATAAATAAAGGCAACCGTTGCCATTGAAACAAAACAAACATGGCGCCTGTAGTAAAAGGTGTTTGAATATATTCCGCGAGAACACCTCAATTTTCGCCTCTTTGAAAGCACCTGACTGCAGCAAATGTCGCGTCACACACCAGCTAAACTATCAGAAGGAAATGTAGATGATACTGAGGGGAAAGAAGGAGATGTGGTGATTCAAAGGTCTCTGGTAAAGTTCGTCGAACATCCTTCAGAGTCAGACGAGAACAGTGGAGATGAACCTTCACATCTTAGCCGCGAAGTCACCAAAGAAATACGAAAGAGAAAAAAGACTATTGTTAATTCTTTTCGACTCGCAGAGCTGGTTCCAACCACGAACACACCACACTCAAATTACCGGCGAAAATCGGTTGTTGTTCTGACGACAGAAACTGTGATAGATGCAAAAGCTGAACAGCAGTAAGTAGTGTGTTAATCAAATAAATTTGTTATTACTCAGTGAACTTGATGCAACTGGGGTACAAACAATGGTAAAATTAAATTAATAATAGTATAGCAAAGGACGAGTTTTTAAAATCATTGGAACAGATTACAGACCACTGGTAAAATGAAGCCAGCTGGAGACTACAGACTTTTTGAGGTCCTTCCCCCGAAATAAAAACAAACACAAGATTTGTTTCAAACTTTGTCCATTTTATAAAGTATAGTAATGATACTCCAAAAAATTATTAAAAAAGGTAGGTCACCATTCTCATTTAAGAGATATGTTGGACCAATCTTACCACATTTATGCTTAATCACGCGCATTATTTCATCAGTTCAAGTTACATTTTGTGGTAGCTGGAAGCAAAGGTTGTTAAGACAATACTTGAAAAAATCTTAATAGGCGTTAAGTCTCACAACGTAACATATAATTTATGGAAAATCCACACAATTATAAATGACACTGACTCAAAACGTTCCTCCAGTTGTCCCTACCGAGGTCATAATGTGCATCCTCAAAATAGCAGATTTGTGCACTCAATTAGCATTATCTGTTTTTCCTTCAGCACAATTTATTTTTCGGCAGTCTTCATTTTACATGCTTTGACATTAAGTTAAAACCTCTCAATTAACATAAATATCATTAGATTCCTTAAATAGTGTGGTGTGTACTTTATAGATCTATGTTAAGTAATTAACTCAATTGAGTAATAGAGGTGGCCACATGATTAAACCCTGTAGATTAATTACTGAAGTGCACTGTACAAAATATTTAGGTTGTAAGTGCCATTTGTTTAGAGGTTTATTTGAAAATGAATGTGGTATTTAGTAAAAGAACAACCTCTGCAGGCAATGTATTGCATTATCCAAGCAGTGCTCAGACTTAAGGCTAATTGCTTAAGAGATCAGCTTTTACATAAACTCTGTGCTACAGATAACCTAATAATTATCAAGAACTAAGTTAACAGTGAACAAGGTAAATTATGGCACACCATTTACCAGTACAAGTTCTAAAGTGATACATGTAATGTTGAACATCATTCCTTATTTTTTCAGCTTTAATGATGGTGTTACATATTTATCAGATTTGGAGGACCATAACCAGGCTATAACATCTTTTAACAAAGCTATTTCTCTGAAACCAGAAGTGGTCAAGAATTACATTGCAAGAGGCGAAAGTTACTTGCAAATATGTGACTTTCAGTCAGCGATTTTAAACTTCAAAAAAGCTTGCATACTGGACCCAGACAATGATCAATCATATTCCAGATTAGCATTTCTGTACTTTCTTCAAGGACAATGTTTATTTGATGAAAAACTTTACAGCGAAGCATTAGAATCCTTTTCAAGAGCAGCGGAAATGAAACCTGAAATGATTGGCTATCACACAAGAAGGTGAGAGACTTTTCTGTCAAGACAATAAAATATACCTTAATTCAAGTATATGATAGTATTTTGCTTTTGATAGTATAGCTGAACCTGTCCACAATGGTCACCATGCGGACAGGGGAAAGTAGCAACTGTAGAAAGAGCTGGTCATTTTGGGGAGTAAGGGGTAATTTAAAACTTGTTTGTATTCCAGGGTACAACATTTCTATTTGTTTTAAATGCTTACTGTGGGAAATAAATACAATATTACACAATTTATCAATAAAACTGAAACCAAATAGAAACAAACTGAGACTTGGGATGTGTGGGACAAAAAAGGGGCCGTTGTTGAGAAGCAAACGGAGGCTACCTAGTTGTCTGAGCCAATATGGCTTCTACATGAACTCCATGTCACTGACCCACACTGACCATTTCCTTTTTAGAAATTGTAAAAGTCAGACTATTGGAGTAGATTATACTTATTGTATAGTAATTATACAGATTCCAGCTCACAGCCACTGTTTGCACCAACCTGGATATGTTTTTGGATGGCATCATAATTGATAACATACAGTAATGATTCATATTTGATAATTTTGTTTTATTTGATAGCGTGGCCTGTTTGGCTGCCCTTCAGAGACATGGGGAATGTTTAGCACTTGTAAATAAGAGACTAGAAGAAGAAACTGAGAACCCAGACCTGTTTATCATGAGGGCAAGACTACATGAACTATTCCGTAATGTAAGTACAATGAATGGGCAGCAGGATTTCTATTCTACAAATGTTTGTTCCATCAGAATGCAAATTATAGTGACCATACATTAACAGTGTACAATGTAATTAATGAGTACTCTATTGTTGAATTTTGATGACTTTCAAACATGTTTACCTGCTTGTTAATTGTCTTCTTTGCACTGAATTGATTGATACATTTCTACATACATGTATATTTGTAAGAGTCTGACACTGACATTGATCACATATGGGGTGAACATAAAAAATAAGGGGTCTTACCTTTCAAAGAGCAATTAGGAGCATGTTAAATGGAGTACAATTTTACTTATTAATTTTGAAAGAAAAATATCACAATGAAGCAAAACTATGGTTATATTTAGTGAACTTTATTTGTTTCTTTTCAGTCAACTCTCTGTTACTATGATGTTAAGGATGCACTAGCGTTTGCCCCTGATAATGCAGAAGCTAAAAATTTGATGGCATCACTTGAGAAAAGAGCAAACGACAGTAGAAAACAGGTGCAATCAATATTGTCAATATGTTTATATAATTATACATGTATGCAAGCCATGTAAGTATGCAGTGGAATTTGATCATGATTGAAAATACATAATATTATTTTTGTTGATACAAGTCATTTAAACACATGTTTTTCATAAGTTGAAATAAAATCTTAGGGATAAAAAATAGGCATGATCTGTTTCAGAAGACATTGATTGGCCAAGGGAAAATGATTGATTGGCATTGGCCACAGATGGTGGCTACTACGTAACCCGTAAATAATTTTCTCTGACAAAAGGCTAATGCTCAAAACATCAGCTTTCGAATCTCTTTACAGTGGCCAATTCACATTTATCAACCCGGGTGATAAAACCAAATTGTCTCACAGAAGAATATAGTAGTTAAACTCACTTATATGATTGTATTTGTTGCGGAAATCATTTAATTTTCTCACAAGAAGCTTTTCTTTTATAGGCCACACAGTTACATTTAGTAGGCAAAATAAAAGAAGCACTCTCTAAAATATCTATTGCCATAGAAACAAATCCATCAGTCGCAGACTTTCATGTGTTTCGGTAAGTGTGAAAATACTTCCCTATTAATCTATATCACTAGAATTGGAAGACTTGCATTTACTTTGTGCATTAGTTACTTTGTGCATTAGTTACTTATTACATTCAGAAATGAAAACATTAGCGTGTGACTTACACATTAAAACTTGAAAAAATGTCACGTAAATTTTAATAAGGTGAGTAGTTATTCTGTGCTATGTCCATTAATCTTACAAATGTGTGTATTTGGTTTGTCTAGCTGTTCACTTAAATTTCCTCTTAAGATCATTGAGAGTTTACCAAGCAAAATAAAACCTCTGGGAGATTTAACAAGTACACAAACAAGCAAACCAAAGCTGTCTACAGACCATCTATCTTCATAAATTTGAAACTTGCAATAGCATTTATAAGTAAACAATATTCTTCATTTTTGATTTGAAGTCTACAGCTGTATATTACATGTACATGCCAGCTGACTGTGGAATTTGTATTTTTGCAGTGGTGCACTTCACAGAAGGATGTCTGATTTTAATGCTGCCATAGATGACTATCTTTTAGCTATGGACAAAACTGACCACAATGAATGTAACAGCACATACAAAGAGGCACAAAGACAACTGCTTCTGTGCTATAATGACTTTGCTGTGGAATGCTTCAGGTGACAATAACTTATTATAATGTCTAGTAAACGATGAATTTATATTTTATTTTTGAATTTCGCAGTACAAGTCTACATGTAAATCAGATTCTGTTTAGTGCAGCTTTTGATCTCAGAACTTGCTCAAAAATATATAACACCAGCGTTTAATTCAATGAAAACACAAAAAATTAACTGCCGACGTTCGTGTTCAAAGCACGCAGAACTTATTCATGGACACAGGACAGCCAAAAAATATACAAAAATTTATAACGAACGTGCACACATACAGCCACTGTTGGTATCCTAAACCTTTTGTTTGGTGGCATTCTCGTTGCAATTTCTGTCGTGTATTACTTTGAAGCTCTTCATTGATGTCAACGTATATGCTGCAGTTAATGTCCATTTCCAGTTAAATTTTAGTTTTCCTTTGTTTTTGTACATACATTACACAGTAATGGAAATGCAAATTAACTACAACATATACATCTTGAAGCTCACACTGTGATTGGCTTAAAATCTCAGATTCTTCTTAATCTTCTTAACCCTGATCTGATTGGTCAATTAAACATTCATTCACGTTTCATAGGGAGTTGCATATTAGCTGTTTTAAGTTTGGCTATAATTTCAGAGTATTTATATTTGTTTAATTGCGGTCCTTAGGAAAGGATTCTACAACGAGGCCGTTGTTCTGTTAAACAAAGCAATCAAAGGGGAAAAGAATGAAAAAGGACTTTACATTAACAGAGGAGGTACTTAGTAATAAAGAAA
>OMLO01005895.1_pt1 | contig 10296 bp, 10 predicted proteins | sample 1674811 | NCBI WGS metagenome assembly OMLO01 (sample SAMN06265003, study PRJEB25207) | coral metagenome | isolation source: Coral host | place: Mexico:La Bocana,Puerto Morelos, Mexico | collected 2008-11-13
CCTTCAGTCAATGAAGCCGTGTGATGTGGGCCTGGATGATGAGCCAACGAGCAAGGATCAACAAATCCATGTGACTGTGAGGCTCTACTGAAACTGCCGTTCGGCGCTACTGGTGATAGGGCTTCTAACTTCACCTATATTGGTGTTATAGCCACGTTTTTCCCATTGTGTAAGGCCATGTATAGGGATTATGACTCGTTTGGTTCAATGGAAGATATGTTTGTTGTAAAGGTGTTGTCAAAGAATGTGAGATCGGGTTTTGTTGAGAAGTATGATTAAGAAACATACATTCCTGAAATACACTGGGCGGCAAATACCATGGATTTTTGACAATCAATAAGTATTATGATTCCCCTTCTTTTGATTTCCCTGGAAACTTTTTTTGCCTTCATTTAGCTGTCCATTTTTTCGTTCTCGTTTTGTGACTTGAGTCGCACTAGGCCAGGAGTTTCAAAAAAGGGTCCCATTGACGTATATATATATATAATACTGTTGATGGCTGACATCCTACACCAGTTGATACGCAGCTCAATACATCCTTTCGGTGGTTCGCCGCATTTCTGAGCCATGAACAAGATAAATCAATACATGCCTTTGGTTTTCAGTATTAAAGACATATATTTTATGGTACAAACCGTTTGTACCTCCCCTCAAAAAACTAACGAATGTCTCCTGAAAAATAGTGGGTTGGAAGCTGGAAGACTATACTTTCCTTAATGATATAATATGATTAAATAAAATAAAAAATAAAAAAATGAGTTAACAACAAAATGAAAATCACTTAATTTAATTTAGGTGATAGTCTGAAATAACAAGCTGGGTTTTTAGGGTGATATTCGTTCGGGAGGGTTTCCAGGAAATCCTACCTCGCCTCATCCGACACAGTTTCACCTCAGAAAAGGTGGAGCTCCAGGGAAGGATCACATATCCGACATATGGAAGGAGGAAAATCATGAGGGACCCAGCTACCTTTAAAGGGGGGATATGTTAGTTTCCCCTGCCCTTGGACCCCAAAACTAACATTGAAAAATGAAGGTTTTAAGTCCCCAATATATGGGTTATAACTTATAACCCCTAAAAATGAAGGTTTCACGTTGGTTCCCATGCTGGAGGGTTTTGTCCTGATGGCAGATGCTATAACTTTCATCTAGATTTTACGTGCGAATTCTCGGAGATTCCATGACACCAGGCGGAAAGATGGCTGTGGCCCCGTGTGTTGTAAGTACATCACGGAGGACCGTGGAAAGGGGTTGGAGATTAAAAGGGGTGGCTCTCTACTACTATACTGACTCATCTATACAGAACTGATGTTTTCATGTTATGATTCTTATGTTTGCGTATGTTTGCCCTCATCGTTTGGGAGATTATACTCATACCCAATCATTCAGGTGTAACTCAATAAGTTTTGGGGCACAACTTTTATTCATCAAGCCCGCTTACGCTAATCAGGATCCAACATGATCATGAGTGTCTCACATTTGACTTATACTAGTATTTTTCAACTGGTTTGAAGTCACCAAACTACCGACACCCCCTGAAACAAACAAGGAACCCCAAACTTGGTGGTTTCTAGATGTTTTCGATTCTTTACACAACTCAATATGTGATACTGCAACCCTGTGGATTTTTCGCGTTGGCGAGGACGGAAGTGCTGTAGAAGGCGGGTCCACGGTCCGTTGGTTTGGAAGGAGAAGAGTGGAGGAGTCTGGTCATGGATAGGTGGAATGTGCATAACTTGATGTGGACGGAAACCTATCCATGATGGTGGATGGATGGCGGATGGATGGCTGTCTGCTTCCGTGCATTTTGCGGTGAAGTTTGTTTACCTCAAAGAGCGGTCGGGGAAAAACAACATTGGTTACGTATGGTTTCCATGACGGATTGCATGTGAATTATAGCAACAAGAAAAACGTTTGAAACATATTGGACATGATCTCTAAAACAATGGCATCACTAACCAGGAAAGGTTGGGTAAATTTATATTCACCCATCATTCACCGGAGCAGTGTTCAAAACCCTGGTTGGTGATTTGATATAGGGGATTATACTACCCAATTATATGGGGATTATAATAAGCCAATATAAGGATCCCTATTAACCAATCAGGATTTCATGGAATGTCACTGGTGGGTTTGGTTCACGCTGCTCACCTTTATCATTGTTGATCCAATTTGGTGTATTGCCATGGTAAAGAACAACGATTTTTGGGAGGAGCAACAAAAATCCCCATTTGACGTCGACGTTTTTGTAGGTCGTGACTATGAACGGGCAGAAGGGGAGCTGAACTTTGCGCAACATGAGATGACGCACGAAGCACCGTGATTTTCGTGAGGGGAAAGTTGTTTTTTGTTTGCTTTCGATGCTACAAGGGGCTGTTTCCATATGGGTGTTTCTAAAAATAGGGGTGTTTCCCCCAAAATGGATGGTTGATAATGGAAAACCCTATTAAAATGGATGATTTGGGGGTACCACTATTTTCGGAAACCCCCATATCATCCATGTATGGTATATATGTAGCTACATACATTTAACCATGAACATCTAGTAGAAATGTAGTTTATAAATATACCATACATGGATGGTATGGGATTCTTTTCCTACACATGTTGGACAATGTTCAGTGCTCGTTGTAAACATTGAAATACTTCTATTTAGGTAATGCAGAATTGTGAATAATGATATGAGGTTTTCCTGATAATGTCATTGAAACATCATGGTAATCTTAGGTGTACCGCTTTTGTTTGCACATTCTCCAATAAATTCCCAACAAAAGTCTTGTTTGGAAGGATACTTTTTTTACCAGACTCTTCCAGATTTCTCTGGGTTTCTATTGATCTCATGTTTTGTTCTAATTGGTCTGGTATTTGTTCAAGAGCCAACAGTTTCTTCAACACTTTCTGCAGCAAAGATATATACTGTTCTGAAATCAAAGCAACCTTCCTCCGACATACCCAAACAGCAACGTTCAGGATCTATGATGACTTGACCTTGCTTTACAACTATGTGTTGCAATCAGTTCCAGTCAACATGCACCTGATTACCTCATTTCTGGTATGTGTTTGAATGTATGCATACTGTTGATAGAAGAAATCCGACTAACCACCTGGGAGGTATAGAACCTTGAAAATAATGGGATAGACTCCCTTTCAACTGGTTAGCCGGATTTCTTCCATCAACAGTAGTATTCTACTTCCTGTTTTTGATGTGCCTGGAACCTTTGCTTGTGACCTCGGTGATTTTTGTTGACCTTCCAAAAGCTCCGTTTGGCAAAAAACATGAGTCAGTTGGCTTCCAGGAGGGTCGATATGCATATAATTACACGTATATAGTTATATAATATACATACTGTACATAAATATGTATATATATATATATATGTATCTTTATATACAGCATAATCATGAAGTCGTGATATGTACACTGGAATCGAATATAGGGTACTCTCCAAAAACGAGAACATTTCCCGAACATTTCATACGTTCGAGTACTAGAGACAACTGTAAAATTCATTCCCATCATTTTGACAGCAACAAAAACACACGTGTTTAACGTTCCCGGTCCCAATGAATCCTCCCCATCATTTCTTAACGACCCAAAAAACGCGTTGGGAAACTTCTCCGAGGTAACAATCACAATCCTTGAATCCTGCTGTTATGATCACAAAGAGGCGGGTTGGGAATTTTGCCTTTCCTTCCAATCAGCAAAGCACGCGTTTTTTTTTTCGGCCCCCACGAAATGTAGGTTTGAAGTTAGGGAAACCGGTCAATCCCCAAAAAACTCCAGGGAGGTTTCTAGGTTGCTGAAATATGATACTGTCATTTGGGCCGGATAACTTGGGGTGCGTTTGGTCGGTGATATGTTTTATTGGTACCTCCACCATCAATCCACCATGTGTTCGAATATGTTTGTACATTTTCCCAAGTATCTTAAACAAATTCAAGATCAGAATCCACTTTAGTGCGATAATGCCATGTAATGAAAAACCATGGTTCCATTGAGGTTAATCAGATGGGATCAAAACATGGAACAAAAGATGGATTCATTCTATAACTTCCCCCCAGTTATCCAGGCGGGTTGTTGGCCCATCGACGGAATGCATGGTGTGGGCATAACCATCTCTGGTTATAGTTGGAGATTGGTCCCAAAACCAAGGCTTTTTGTTCTGATCTGATTAATCAAGTCTTAGAAAACTTCGTGAAATCATAGATTCCTCACCTTTCTTTACCCATACCCCTTGTCACGAGAATTACATAGACCCCAAACACACTTAAACACTTATATATAACCAGCAAATTCATGAACACTCCATGCTCAATGCTCAATGATGAGACACAAACCGCAGATGAAATGGGCCATCAAGTCCCGGGAAAGAAGCCTTTGAGAAGCCAAGCTCAGGTAACTCATCTAGCTCACATCATCCAGTGGATTGGGGATTGTACTTCCATGTCCCCATTGATTAAAAACGCATGGATTCCGGGTGGAACAGGGTATCCCATGGCAACCTCCAACCATCTAACTTCAACCATCTTCAACCTCAAACTTCTCGGAACTTAAGGGATGTGAGATGTGAGAAACCGGTGGGATGTCAATCCGCTGAGCCAGTTTGCTGCTTCGGTTTGTTCAACAACAAGGGGTCAGATTGGGGGGGTTGTATAGACAAAAAGTTGACAAATACGACACTGACATACATGACTTTTTTTTCTAAAACACAATTATTGGATAAGATGTCAACACCCAAAAAAAGAAGAATTTGAATCCACTATATATTAGTTGAGGTTTCATGCTTCAGTGATCCAATTCCTATCACTATAGTGACATAGTTTGTTAGAAATTGACTTCTCCAACATTTTAGTTTCTAGTTTTCAATGATGTGCAACTACCATGTTATCATTAACTTTTGTGTAATTTCGGATTGAGGCAAACAGAAACCAATTCCATGTTTTTTTGTGTCTGAGTGGTCAGTAATTGGTTTTCAGGAAAGTCGCCATGCCCTCACAAAATGGAGCTGTTCTTATCGATAATTTTGGAGGATCTCACCTTTCAACAATGCTCAAAACAGCACACATTCCCTTCCCTTTCCCCACTATGCCAACAAGAAAGCCCTTCCCCTGAGTTCTTGGTGTAACCTTTATTCAATGTTCTTCTAGATGGTGGTTTGATTTGTTTGATCTATTTAAAACCCCTTCCTGGGGAAATGATCTAGTTTCACAAAAAAAAATCAACTGGGCTGAAACCACCAGCTAGTTTTTAACGTTGCCTGCTGGATCTTTTCACGGGAGGATTTTCGACTTATCTTCTATGATGCCACGGGTGGTGCCAAGTTCGATGCCGACACAGATGGTGGGGAGGTGCCCGGACGGCATGACTTTTACTTGGACGGACCACGGACCTTCTAGGTGACGTTTAAGTAAGCAAAATGTCTGGTTATTTGCGGTTTTTTGGGGGATGAAATATCCCATATCATCCATGTATGGTATATTTACCTACATTTACCATACATATCAACCAAATGTAGGCAAATATACCATACATGGATGCTATGGGTATACGATTCCCAGTTTTATCTAGATTATAATAAGCCATCGTAAGGATCCCGATTAGAACCAATCAGTACGATGGAATCTCATAAGTGTTTTGTGGTGCTCAGGTGTCGGTTGCATGTAGGATTGAACACAGATCATGCGATCTAAGCTGAGAAACATCATGAAGGTATGAAACTCGTTTTTTTCAGCTGTGGCTGGTTGGGTTGAAGGTTACAAAGGATACAAAAAACATGGCCTCCTGATCCAGTAGAGATTTCAGAACATCCGAGATTCCAAGATTTCATGTTCTCATCCCAACCTACCACTTTCGGTGTCTTTTCCCTGTCAAAGAAAGGTACCAGAGATAGATCTGTTTTGGGATAGGCCTACGATGATGCTAATATGTGCTTTAAAACCCAAGCTGTTGGAGCTTTGTGGCGGTTGATCTTGATTTCAAAGCAGGAGAACTGCCACTTTTTGAGTACGGAATCAAGGATTTTCCAGCACTTAACAGATGCAACGGAATTGGTCCATTCCAACTATGATAAAGCCATGGTTTTTTGGTTTCAAAAACAAAGAAAGCTTGTTTGGGGTTCGGACCTTTTCAGAAACACCTGTGGGTGTTTTCTTTTCCGCCAACGGGACTGCTGCTTTTTTATTTCCACTCCGAGGATAGTTGTATCGTCACCATCGTGATCACGCCGCATACCGTACCTTGGCTGAGTTCCGTCAACAAAAAACTGATGCAGTCATCGAAAGCTGTTTCTTATGTTTTTTTGGAGTGGAAGTGATGCTGTTGATCGCATTGCCCCAGAAACATGGTATTGGGAAGACTGAAAACCTTACATGCTGCCAGTGAAATAATTTTGTATAGGCTCTAAAATCCAACAAGATGCAGATTATCTGAAGGTTTATGTGCATTTAACATCATTTAACAAGAATTCAAGTATTTACACTCACATTAAACATATATATATATAAATCAGTTCAGGTGGTTCCAACAAAAAATGGGAACATCTATGTGGGAAAATGTACGTTAACAAGTTATATACTTAGACTCATCCATTTTTTCCTTTCATTGGCGCTAAAGGCCACCCGAGACATTCGGGCGCGGACCATGCGTGCGTTGGGTGTCAACTGGCAGAAGACGCAGAAGGGACACGAAAACTGGAAGGACGACGACCTGGAAGGGGAAGGGAGGGGGAAATCGAAAAATTGGGTGGAATTCCAAAAATAGGGGTGAAAACCCCCAAAATGGATGGTGAAAATAATAGAAAACCCTATTAAAATGGATGATTTGGGGGTACCATTGTTTTCGGAAACACCCAAATCGACAAAATTGGGCAAGAATTGGTTTTAAATAGCCAATGGGTGATGATATATAAGTTTTCCGGCTCAGCAAATTAGCGCTATAAGAGTCTTTTTGTTTGAAATTTGTAATTCATAAAAATCTTCCAGCCAGCCATGTGGGGCATGCTGCATGCTCAGAAAAAAATGTTGGGTCATGCTCAAAAAGTATGTTTTAATGTTTGTAGATTCCAGTGCATTGTTTGTTTTTGTTCTATGTGTTTGGAAAGTCTCCTTGGGATTGCCATCACTACATTTGTTGTATCTGTAACTTTACATGCGCCTGAAGCTCCAACAGGATTTGTGAATGCAAGATGAGGGCAAATCCATCGTAATGTGTGGGTATATCATGCATTTCCATGTCCAAGACTTTGAACTGTGTATGCTTGCAGTTGTCCCAAGCAATTTTGCAGGATCAGTTCGTGAATGCCGTGACAGTCAATGGCGGGGATGAAGAGGTGTGGTTGACAGCTAAACAATGGGGTAGGAGACGGGTGGCGAGCTACATCAATAAAACTGAACACACCCACACACACACACATTTAACATGTAATATATATATATACACCTATTATGAATATATATATATATACATGTTTATTTACACATATATGTATATATATACACATATTATAAGTATATATATATATATTCTGATTTAGAAACAGTGTTTTCAATTTTTATGTGGTTACCTCGCCTGGAAGCTCAGTTGTGTGGCGAGGGCATCACGGTCCGAGGCCAGAGGAAACCAAAGCCAATGGGTAAAGAACATCCGTTGTATGTTTCTATTATTACATATATAATTTTGTTTATATATATATATATTTATAATACATATTTATTTATCTACAAGTTTGATAAAATTGTACCAGCTTAGAGAACGGTCATACATTTTGTTTAATGGAATTTCCAAGTTATTCCAGGAATGCCTTATCTTTAAGGGCTTCGTCCATTCCTCGAAGGATTCGAAAGATTCACATCCCTGAACCTTGTAACAGTCATTTACCCTAGTCCTTTTGCATAACCCATACTGGTATGCTCCATGTACCCTATATTTACCTACATTGATCATAAATTTATGCCAAATGTAGGCAAATATTCCATACATGGAGCATCTGGTTAACTTCTGGGAATTGACCTGCTGTTTTCATCACTTGGTCATGATTTTTTCAACTTACGAAGTCGATCAACTTGTCAGAAGGCCATCTTTGGTGGGATTGAGTTTGGATGAACAGGAAGGAGATGTTTGAAAGCTTACTGGTGTATGATATCAAAAAATATTTTTTAAAAACATAAAAGAAAGAAGCAAACACATATTGTGGAATTGTGAATCGTGAAATGATTTTGACCTCACTTTTGATATATGAGTTCCCCAAATCATCCGCCTTTTTTTTCTCGTCCCTCTCCCAACATTGTTGAACAGCATGAATTTCCTTCTACCGGGTCCAGGTATTGAATTTAGTATGCAGATATCCTAGGGATAAAAATCCGGGATACTGGGTGGTGGTTCAAATATTTGTTATTTTCACCCCGATCCTTGGGGAAATGATCCAACTTGACAAGCATATTTTTCAGATGGGTTGGTTCAACCACCAACTCGGATATCATGTAGGGCCCCAAAAACGATGTGCTGTGCACCACTTTTTCGGTATATCATCATAGCTTCAAGAAGCCGCTCGGTATACCTACTACTAATCCCACCAAACACAAACTTATCTAAAGACCCACAAAGTTGTTTTTTTTCCAAAAGTCCGTTTTTTCTTAAAAAAACAAAAAAAGGCTGGTCCTGCGAGTGGTTTCCAATGGGCTTTGCATATTTTAACCTTACCATGGAAACTGATCTTCGCCATGATTCCGCCTGTAGCACCTCGGACTTGGGAATTGATGGGATTGATGGGTCCCGATGCCAAGGGATAGCCAAAGGGAGGTTTTTTGGATTGAGAGACACCCCATGTACACTCCCTAAAACTAATATAGCACCTGAAAATAGGTCATCCCAAAAGGAAACTAGTCTTCCAACCAACCATTTTCAGGTGCTATGTTAGTTTCAGAGAGGGTAGGTGTTGCAATACTTGTTTGCCTTTCTTTGATGCTGGTTTTGAAAAATCAAATATTTTCTTACTGTAAATGTCAATGTATCTCCCTTTATATATAATATGGAACTGCAATAGGTACTATAGATTTGTCTATACTAAAGTGAATTCCCTCACGTTTATATGTAGATGTAAGATGATGGGAAAGGTGATATTGTTGTGTTTGCTGCCAATTGGAAGAGGTGAACTATATATGGATCAATATATGTTGCTCTCAAACTCATTCATGATCGATGATGTGTGTACCTTCTATATGGTCAACACATGTTTATTTGCTCCTTTTATCATGAATGTGTTTGCCTACTTGTGTACATATATATATATATATATTTATGATATATGTTATACCCACTTATTGTGAAATGATTAGCCTAGACGACTCGCAACCTATCCAACTGTATGATGCATGATACTGACATGGGAACCATCGAACAAAAAGGACAGGTATTGTATTTCTGATGATTGGATTTTAATCTTCCCAAAAAGAAGTTGATTAACTATGCACCATTGTAGATACAGGACTCATTTTCACAATGTTTCCAGCATTTTCAACAAGGCGTAACAGGTTCCCTCCATTTTGACAGCTTCCGGCGTTGATTCGACGCAGTTATGAAATTTGTTAGATACAATAGCAACAGAACATCCTTCATTCTGAACATGGAGATACTTACATCGTGATCCCCCGGAACGATTATGACATTTTCCAATAGGAACAGCTGTTTGATTCTAGGGCCTACTCCTTTTTGACACACCCGCAGCCGCATGTTCTGGCTACTGGTTGGGGATAATGATCCAAGTAAAAAGAAACTGCCAGCTTTTGTCTGGCAAAATGGCTGACATGAGTAAACAACCATGGTTTTTAATGCGTTGTTTTTGTGAGACACAAATCTTCAAAACGCACAGATTTTCAGTCAAAGGTTGATCTGGGTGGATGAGACTATTCCAAGAGATTCCTCTAAAAATGCTTAATTACGTGGTTTTTTTTAACTTGGAGGGTCTAAGTTCAGAACAGGCCACGTGTGGTGGCTGAAACTGGCTTATAGTCACGAGGACATCCAGGACCATAACTACCATTTCGGTTGTGAAATACCCAGGTTTCTTATGGACCCCTTTCTTGGTTTGTTTCGGTTGGGTTCGTGTTTCAGTTGGGTTTAAGGATTATTGTGGCGGTTGGCTGTGCTTCTACATCTCCCTGGGATTTATTGGAATGGTCACAGTTCCTTGGCAGAATCAGCTGCAGAATGACAGTGAAACAAGACAAGCTGGGGAAGAAAGATGCATTTTTGAAGCAAGTTTACATTTGTGTTTCCATAAATGGTGGTACCCCCCAAACA
>OMLO01005896.1_pt1 | contig 10294 bp, 4 predicted proteins | sample 1674811 | NCBI WGS metagenome assembly OMLO01 (sample SAMN06265003, study PRJEB25207) | coral metagenome | isolation source: Coral host | place: Mexico:La Bocana,Puerto Morelos, Mexico | collected 2008-11-13
CAATATTTTAGAGCATTTTCATTGTAGGCAGTAGCTATTTCTTCAGCCATTATTGCTAAAATTAATGTTTGTAAATGCAAATATTTAATGAGGAATTTTATAGAGTACAGTGTAGTTTGTTATCCAAATCCAAAAAATCACTGATATCTGTTGTTAGTAACAATGCATTCATCACCAACAAAATGCTAGCATGAATTTTCCCTGAACTTAAAGTACACATTGAGATATATATACATGTACATGTTAAGAAATACAGTACAGGGCTAGAGACTGTAACATCTTGTTACAGCTGATTATGCTTAATAGACCCCATACATATATATAATCAAAATTTTCATTGTTCTAAACAAAAATTGGAACTATAATTATGAGAGGGACTGTTTTGTTCAGAAGGTGTTCTTGTTTTGACATCACAACCCAACTACCCCTTAGCCTTCACCTTACCCCCTCAGATTGCAATGGTTTCTGGCCCATCGGAAGTGCAGTTCCATAGTTTTTAAAGGCTAAAACATACTGAAAGAAACAATTATTCAATTTTGTTCTGGAGTTTTTTATCAAGTTTCCATGAAGATTACATCCTGCAAATTCAAAAAATTGTTGGTCATAAAAAATGTAATTATATGCATTGGACACTTCCAGAACATTAGACAGCTCAATGCAATGCAGTCTCTCATCTGCATGAAACTTGTAAATATGTTGTCATTTGCATGAAAATTCATGTTTTATTAAATGGACAAGAGAAAACCAACTCAACAGTAGCTGAAAACATGAGCTTACGAGTGCATGTACGACATTCAGGTGTCTTGTGGAACAGCAAAACTAATATTTACTATTGTTGTTCCAGAACAGTCCTTAGGAAATAGGGCCCTGAGGTGTGATGTTCTCAAACAGCTATATCCTTATCCTGTAAAACGCTACATGCATACACTCTTTTTGCTATTTTCAATTTTTGTTGTTGCAGAATTATGAATATTCCTCAGAAGACCTGGAAGACTATGGTGAAATTGGTAGAGGTGCTTACGGCACAGTCAATAAAATGCTTCACAAGGAGAGCAAAACATACATGGCAGTAAAGGTACTTGTAATATCTATTAGACTAAGTATGAATAATTATAGTGACAGACTTTTCTATAATCAACAAGCACAGAGTTCTGTACAAGTAATTATTCTGGCCATAAACTGACATGAAATATACAAGTCCTCTGTCTTACTCAGCTTTCAAAATTTTCAATTTTAATAAGTCACAAAAAAGGGCAGAAACATTTTGTTCAAGTATTCCTGTTCATGTAAGTCTAAAGAATAGGCTGAGTTGCATAGTACCTCTGTGTCATAACAGGTCTTTGTGTGAAACCATTCCTATGGTGGAAAATTAATTGTTTCTCCCTACAGGTTCATTTTCATGGAAGTGAACTCATTTTCACATTTTGAAAAAGAGGCACAAGGTAGCTCATAAAGGGCCTATTGGGAGGACAAGACAATCTTTTAAATACATGTAGCTTTGGAAACTTAGATCAGTTTATGGATTGACAATAACACATTCATTTGATTTTTGGGGTCACATTGTTAAGAAAATCATACAGCACGTGTCATACTAGCTTCGGCATGAAAATTTTGAACAGGTTTTAGATGGTGTATATATTCAAGAAAGGCAATCTTAATCTTGGTCCTTGTTCTTGTTTCCAGAGAATTCGCTCAACAGTAGATGAGAAGGAGCAAAAACAGCTTCTAATGGACCTGGATGTTGTTATGCGTAGCAGTGCTTGTGAATATATCGTCAAGTTCTATGGAGCCCTTTTTACTGAGGTGATTATGTAAAACAATACATGTATCAGGGTATGGAAGGGTTCATGTATTCTTGGGATTTGGGGTGTGACCAAAATGTGGTGCAGGAATTGGGAAAACGATAAATAATATTATTATTAATACTGACTGGATCTGGGATTTGACTGCTCCCCAGGAAGCGGGGATGTGGGATTGATCACGCTGTCATATCATGCTCTTTCATCATACTGAGCTACAGTACAAAAAGCTATTTATTTTTTGCAGAAGCCTTAAAACATGCAAAAATTCAAAATATCAAATCAAAATGGGCAACCTAAATCTTGCATTTATTAGCTTACAGTGTATGTGGAAAGTAGACTTTTTAAATTCATTTTTGAGAAAGAAAACAGGATTCAGGATACTACATGTACATGTATTGAATAATGTGTGGGATGTGGGATTCTCGTGAAAAAGGAGCAGGAATGCGGGATCAGGACCCCTCTTCCAGACCCTAATGTACATTGTATTTATTTGATAGTTGCCCACCCAAAACACCCTGCATTGTTGTACAAACCATTGCTTAATATACAGTAACTGGCATTTTATGTACACTGCGGATGCCATCTTCAAACTGTCTATTTATATGACCAGATTACTATCAATATGGCACTTGTCATATGATCCATACAGGCCCACATGGAAACCATAAGAAAAAAAGTTCCATATGAGGGCTGTACACTTGAAAGTGATAAGGCTGGAAAAATGCGTACAGCCCTACTAGAAATGTGTATGGCCCCGCAAACACAATGCAAAACAATTTTGTTGCTACAAAATGTTTGAAAAATGAGTGAAAGTGAACATTCCCTCTTGGAATTTTATGATCTGGGTGAACTGTCGGATGCAGAAATGCTGCAGTTACCAGTACCTACTCACACCAAAGCAACAAAAAGAAAGTCACACCTCACAAATGAAGAAATTAAGAATTATTACAAGCCATCATCAGGCAAATGTGAAAAAAACAACTTAAGATCATATTTCTGAGATTTCTAAATGAATGTACATAGCTAAGAATAAGAGGTTGTGGAAATCGCCCCATGAGAGCTGTACAGTATGCTGTGCAATTTTTACATCACTGCAAAGAAAAAGGACAACTCTGAATATGAAACTGGCACATTTATGTCTTCCTTCTCACAACGTATCCAGTGATTCTTGGATGGCAACAACACAATAGTGTAGGAGCAGCGAGTTGAATGAAATTATTCTGTTCTGGTAGCTTGAGTTAGCTTCCACTGGGAGGCTGCAGTATCACGAACAGTTCAACCCCTATTAAACAGCTACCCTTGGGGAAATGGGTAGTGTCTATTTGAAGGGGCCTGGCTACTTAATATAAGTAAAAATAAATTATTAGACAATCCCTCATCGGGACTTTGATTACTGGCCCACTTATAGGGCTGGCCATTTAATAGGTGACAGCTTAATTGGGGGCCTGTGAATGGTAACTTCATATTTAAAGAGCATGATCACCCTGAGAGACCACTAGCGAGCTATGGCGTCACTCAAATTTTGCCTAAGTTATATTTAGCCACATGTAAATTAAATTGAATTTACAGCCTGGGATGGCTGGTCATATTACATTGCAAGTGGTCAACTTCACATCTGTATATGATCCAGCAGTTGAAAGTTAGTAACAAGAATTTGTCACTCCCATAACTTAACTTGTATATTTTTAGGGTGATGCTTGGATTTGCATGGAGTTGATGGACACATCATTTGATCAGTGCTACAGGCATATTTATGGTGTCCTGGTGGAAACTATACCCGAGGATATTCTGGGAATGACTTCATTAGCAGTACGTTTCTTCTCTTCAATGTTTCTTGAGTTTCGATTTTAAGATTTAAAGTGTCCTAAAATGACTGATGATTCAATAGGCAAATGTGAAAAGGGCATGTTTGCTTGTACAATCATACATTGTAATCATAGCTAAAATGTTGACTAGAACAATTCTTCCTTTGTAGGTAGTCAAGGCACTGGACTATCTCAAAACCAAGCTTAACATCATTCATAGAGGTTTGTTTCCATGTAGTAACACTAGTATTTAATAAAACAACTCTATCCGGCAGGTAACAGTCAGCTGTGATATCATATCAGGCAAACTTGTTTGGTCTTGCCATGGTTGTTTTCATGGCTAGAAGTCCTATATCTCACTAAAATGCATGTAGAAAAAACATTGCTTGACTTGACACTTCTGATAAGCCACCAAATCCTATCAAAAAATAAGGTTTGATTGCACACAGGTGTTAACAGAACTCGGACAGCAGTCTTTGTAATTATTATAAGTGATGTTGTTGTCCATGGATAAAATTTAATGTGTGTCTCTTCTTTTTCAGATGTGAAACCTTCCAACATCCTCCTTGATCTCCAAGGAAATATCAAATTATGTGACTTTGGCATTAGCGGCCAACTGGTGGACTCCATTGCTAAAACTAGAGATGCTGGATGTAAACCATACATGGCAGTACGTTCTTTTCGTAACTACAATGCTTATAATGAAATATAGTGACTACTACAGGGTCTGATATGAACCTTTTAGGCAGGTTCCAACTGCCCACTGAATTTATTTTTTGTTGCCAGATGGAAACATTTGGTTGCTAAAAAGTGTCAATAAAATTTTTCCCTCTAAGCGAAACACAAAAACACAAAGTTTTCCAAGAGGTTTCTTCACATGAAAATATTCCTACTCCTAAATGATCACAAGAGTTAGATTCTACGTGTAAAGGCATTAGAATTATCATGTAGCTTACAAGTTAGTTGACATTGAGTTTTCATCAAATGGAGAGCTCTCTTAGTTTGGAGACTGAACATAACCTCTTTTTCTTCAATACATGCATAGCCTTCCAGAGCCACACATGAATCAAGCGCCATTTTGCTTAAAAGGAAAGCACTTGTTTCTGCCATGTGCCCATGGTGTGGCTGGCAGTTAAAACCACTGAAAACATGGCAGCACTAAAATATGTCGATTACAGTGTGTGGATAATAACTGTTTTGGGGGTCATTAACCAGCAATGTTACCTTCATTTTTGATCTAAATTATTTCCTGTGGAAATAAAAACTTAGAAGAGACAAGGGGTTTCTTGCTTAAAATGAAACACAAAGTTTTTTTATTTAAAACAAAACCAAACCAAATTCCTTGAATGTCAGTTTAAGATGCGAAAAGGTGGTTGTCTAATGTTGAGTAGCCTCAAAATTCTGGTCGCGAACACTCAGTATTAAGTCGCATTGGCGACCAGGTGGTTGGAATTGGTGTTTAGTGCAAATTATTTTTAATTAATAAATTTATATTGTTACACTTAATTTATGTGTGAAAGTGAAAATTTTCTATGCCTTTGTAGCCTGAAAGAATAGATCCCATGTCCTCGAGGCAAGGAAGTTATGACATCAGATCAGATGTGTGGAGTTTTGGTATAACATTGGTAAGAAGAGAATTGTTAAATCTCAATTTAGATTAGTTTCATCCAATTCTGCTGTTGTGCACAGTCAACATGTCATAGTGAGCAAGTTGTATGTGAACCAGCCAAAAAACCTCATTCTATGAATTGCAGACTTATTTTGGTGAAAGGATAATTTGTTATGGAAAAGATATAAATTTGTAATGCATTGAAACAATTGGTTTTTTTTTTCACCAGCTTCTTAGCAGCCCTTAATCCTAAATCCTTGCAACCTGTAAATCTGATTGCTAATCACGCTCTAGCAGTGCAAATTTTCCCATCTGGTCCCTAAGTATGGACTGCTCCAAAATTTCCAACTCTGGCAACTTTTCAAGCTTTTAAATTATCTTTTTTTGTGCCCGAAATGTCAGATGCTCGCATGCACCCGATTTTAATGGTCTTAATTAACACAAATCACAACAGTTGCTTTCAAAGCAATACCGTAGAGGAATAAATGAACATGTTATTTGCCATCCTTAGTCATTTGGTATTGGGAAAAACTTTACCCTCAGTCTTGAGTACTGCCTCAGTTTTTCTCAATATTGAGCTCCTGGCTGGCAAGTAACATGTATATTTAACTTGTAGTCGTCAAAAGTTAGTGTAGCAGTCCTTTTGGGATGGTGACCTTGTATGTGTATCTTGGCACTACACTGTAAGTGGCGCACCTCTCCAGTGCAGGCTCTGATGTCACATCACTGGCATGTTGTCGGGTGTTTTAGCTTTGCATGGTTTCAGTTGTTTGTGTAGTGACTTTTGTCATCGTTTTAGAAATTAAGTTTCTCTCCCTTGCTATTCTTCTTCATCCTTCCATTGATCCTATCAGTGTGATAGATGTCTAAAATCTAGGGTAAATGCTTGTGGCTTGTTTGGGGAGGGGGATTTGCCAGCCATGCAGTTAGTGTTCTGTCAAGGAACTGGTTGGTACATGTATCAATGAAAACTACATGTACGTGTACTGTACCATCAGGGGTGGATTTAGGACGGGTGGTGGATTGGGTGGCTAGCCACCCCTCTTTTGGGAAGTAAAATATAAAAACTGAATTTGAAAAAGCTTGTAATGATTATGGTCTAAATAAAGGCAAACTCTTTAGACAGGTACCTCAAAGTAATTTCTACTTTGTGTTATTGCTAGACACAGTATTTCTAGTGAAATGGTTTTCAATTAGGATCCAATTTGCAAAATGCAACATTTGGGGAGCATACCCCATTGATTGTGCGTCCTCAAGGTACCATCCACCCCTCTCTCCCCCCTCTCCCTTTGAAATATCCCACATCTGCCCCTCGTGTGTATTGTGAGGAATTTACTCTATGTTGTTTTAATCTCTTTAGATCGAACTTGCCACTGGGAAATTTCCTTATCCTAAATGGAAGAGTGTGTTTGATCAACTTAGTCAAGTTGTGAAAGGAGATCCACCTCGCTTGACTAATGAAGATGGAAGAAATTTTTCAGATGAAATGCTTGCCTTTACAAATGTGTGGTAATGTCTCTTTATTAAGGGTTCAATATGAAACATCTACAAACTCATATTTTAGCCAAACAAAGTAGTTGTTGTCAACAGAGGTCTTACTTGAATGAGAATTTATTGACAAGTGTAGTTATGGTTTGGTTAAATGCCCTAGTTAATGCTTGTTTCCACTCTCTTTTGATAGCTTGACAAAGGACGTTACCAAAAGACCAAAGTACAGGGAATTACTGAAACACCCATTAATCCTGAGATACGAGGAAAAACAAGTCGATGTTGGGTCCTGGCTCAAAACAATTTTGGCGCAGGCGCCACTGAACTTTGATAATTTGGAGTTATGATGTCTTTTTACAACTATTTTTGCACAAATGAAATGTAAATACTTAAATAATTCGTAAAAAATGTACTTGTGTGGCAGTTTCTGAAGAATGGCCTCTCTTAGTCTGAATCAGTGCAGAAACTCGTTTTCACTTGCTAGAATTGCTGATATAGAACATTTTTTTTTAATTTGGTTGTCATACATGTAAGTAAATATTTGCATCTATTGTTGTTTTACTGTAGTGTAGACATATAACGGTTTTAATTTGATTGTAGAAAGTAAATTTGCATTGCTTATATTGGTGTTGCATTACAGTACTCAGTGATTGGTGGACAAAAAAAACACTGTCAACCAATCACACGCCTACGCACGTTTTCCCGCCCTTCACGTCAACTACAATGTACATGAATTTGCTGTGAGTTTTGATTGGCTCGCTAGTTGTCTCTGTGTTCTTTGCTTTGGTTCTGGTTTATGGGTCAAAGTATGGCTTGTTAGCTCCCGACCGTGAAATCTTGTCTAACATTTACCACAAATCAGTCCGTGGATCAAAGAGGTTATACACACATTTGTACCAATTGTCTTCAACTCGAGTTTTTCTATAGCTTGACGATATTTTTCCCGCTTCAAGCTAAGATGTGTGATGTCAAAGTCTGCCACCAGCCCTCGGATAATGAAGAAATTAACTTGATAATAGTTGTATTTGAGGGACGTTTGGCTGCCTGTTGAAACCATTAGAGGGTTTCATTGTTTCAGCTGTGATTGTCAATATAATTTTGAATTTTCTGGGGTAAATGAACATTTGAATTTGCAGGCTCTCAATGGGCATGAGATGGGACCGCCATAGCAAGTGCAGTAGAAGTAACAGGAACATGTTCGTATTAATCGCTTTTTTCACTGTTAGGGGAACCCGTGAGGAGGCAAGGTTATGCTTTTCATATTTAAGAAATGAATCGAAAAATATAAAATATACAAAAATTTTAGCGAACACTGTATGAAATTATGCCCATTGAATTATGCACGTTGTTGCATATTCTGCTTGAGATTTGCAGCGAAGAGTCGCTAGTTGAGTTTTTTGAAATGTATTTTTCTTCTTATTTGGTAACGTGCTGTGCTCTCTTCAAAAAATATAAACTTTTAGGCAAGGAAATTGTAATAATTTGTTGCATGATAGATATATTTTGCTGAGATTGTTTGCTAATTGTTCAGACGTTTTTCAAAGCTACAAAAGCTGATGAACGAGTTTAAGTAGCTGTCAGAATTCCAACAGCATATTTTTAGTGTTTTTGAACTTGTCTATCTACATTGTGCGACTTTGTGCTCTATAGTATATATTAAAATGAAAATTGAATTATTGTCTAAAGAGAGAGTGAGCACCGCTGAAAACATAGTGTACATTAGGGTGGTACGGTGAACCCCGCCCTACTGTCAACTCGTTGATATTGTCACCGCGTTATTACAGCCACTTTTTTGTCCCGGCGAAACAGCGATACATTTTCCTACAAGAAAACTCCGTTAATGCCGCCATCCCGTTAATAGGGCAATGGCCACATTCTGAAATTCCAACCTGTAAATTCCTTTATAATTTGTCCTCTTCAATAAATACGGCCACTCAAACTGAGTTATGTTCATCTTTCCATAGTTAATATTTAATTATTAAGAACATGAACAGTTGTTCAGAAGTGCAATTGTGTTACACTAAATCCTCGGATTATACTTATCGACGAAATAATGACTGAATAGCTGATATTATTATTGATATATTTGTGTTCAGTTCTAGTGTAGTGAGCGAAAATATGCAAACCTGTGAGGTTAAAGCCTAACCTTTTTTCAGCCTTTAATTCTACAGCTGCTTGAGCTGTGTATGTAACTGTACTGCGATGATCAATCATGTCTTTCTGCGCATTTTAAATATATGATAGTTCATATATTCACTCGAATGTGCATATCATTGTATACACTATAGGTTCTACTGGAGCTCCTTTAGCTACAAGAAAAATTCAAAATTTTCTTCATAAACTTTTGACTCTGCACTAAGTCATAAAAAGGGCGAAGCGCGGACACGGCGGCTGGTAACATGTCAGCGAAAAGTAAAGTAAAGATAACTGAACAACGGCAGGAAGCAACTCCAGGTGTCTGTATGTGTTTTACAGAGTTGTCCATCCTTGCTGGACACCACTTAACATGATCGACTCTCAATATAGTTCCTTTCAGGGCACTTTTTGCCTCTGGAAACAAACTTCTCAAACTCAATAAAAACTCGACGAGTCGAAAAAAGAAATGATGACCGTTACAGGTTATTTATTTATTTTTTAACGGGGTTTTGAGACAAGTACAAGTGAACAGGCTCCGGCTAGATGGGTCTGACCGCGGCTAGAAGGGCCAAGAAGGAACTGGCGGAAAGCGAAGTAGCCGAGGAGGGAATGGGATGAGGCACCTCCTTGAGGTGAGGTAATTTTCCAGACACGTATGTGTGGTTCGTCCCCAAGGGGTAAAGTATGTTTCAGTTTGATTGAGACGAATTGAATTTTTGCGAATTGACGTTAAATATGAGATGTTAAATATCGAACGACATGATCTGTTTAAAAGTATGGAACTTAGACATTTGTATGGCTGAACAATTATGCGAGAGTGCACCGTTTAAAGAAAATTTTGAATTTTCAAACTAGACACTAGAACTAATTTTTGCTAACAGTTTGTAATTACTACAAAAGAAAAAAAATATGCAATGAATTTAGCCAAGATCTCCTTACAATGAATTTCAAATCAGATTACAGAAACTGAACCCAGACGACAAAGTTCTTACAAATTGTTTATTTGTAAAGGATAAAATTTTACACTGATGAAATATGTGGTCGCCTGTCCTAAATAATTACAAAATATTAAAATACACCTAAAATACTCTGAAAGTTTCATTTCTTGTAGAAAACCAAATATATGCACGATTCGAAACTAAACTAAAATGTGGGTACAATGTGATCTCTTGGTACAACTGAATTTTTTTTAAGTAAGTTTCTATTTAATAGTAAATATTTCTGTAAACGAGAGAATTACACCTTGAAGACAGAATATTGATTTTTGATCCTACCGGCTATATATAAAGCTTACCTTATAAAGCAGCCTACAGAACCTCCTAAGGAGAGTCAACATCCTATTTGTAATTCAAGGGATTCTTTTATAACGCTACTATAAAAAAGTTAATTTTTCTTTACAGTTCAGTGAACAAAATTTTCATTTCTTCTTTTTCACTGCTAGCTAATAAGTCATG
>OMLO01005897.1_pt1 | contig 10293 bp, 5 predicted proteins | sample 1674811 | NCBI WGS metagenome assembly OMLO01 (sample SAMN06265003, study PRJEB25207) | coral metagenome | isolation source: Coral host | place: Mexico:La Bocana,Puerto Morelos, Mexico | collected 2008-11-13
ATACTACGAATAATAAGAGTTAAAAAATTCCATTAGTTTTCTGAGAGTTAAGAATAGTATTACATAATTTAGCCTTAGCCGATTTAACAGACTTCTCTGTTTTTAAAGATCGGGGTAAACTGTTTCAATCTTTAATAGTTCTGACGGCGAAAGTGCATCCTCCCTCAGAGGCGTTTCTGTGAGAGGGGCATAATAAATTTAAATTACAATTTCTAGTACTTCTCGAATAGACGTCAGAGTTTTTCCTTAATGTGTGTTCATGTATTCGTTGCGTTGACATTTTCAATTTTAAGCAATGGTTCCCATTTTGACAATGTGACCTGGACCTGTCAAAAACAGTTGTCGACAGAGCAATCACTCTTTTACTCTTTGACATGGACATGGTAATTAGTTCATGCGCAAAAATGAAAACCGGAACTTGTCAAACTGAAACTAATCAACCAATTAATCAAAATTGGAATATTGCACCACACTTAATTTCAAAGTTGCCTAGAAAAAAACTGCTACCAGTATTTTGAAATTCAGTGTGTCACAAGGCATGATCAGGAGCAAGGAGAGAGATTACCTTGTGTATCATTCTGTTTGTAAATGCTCTTGGGTTATGAAATCTCTCTTTGCTATTTAGTATCTGGAGAGGGCATTCAATCAGTGCATAACAAAGAACAGGGGCCAGAAGGGAAAAGAGGAAGATCAACTTTCAACAAGTACTAGGGGTGGGAGTGAGCCCCTACCCCAAGGGGAGAAAGCAGTATAGAAGGCAACCAAATGTTTATCTGATTGTCAAACTACCATAGCAAAGTCCTCATACAGAGTCATACAGTCACTTATTTCTGTCAAAATCTCCACTAGCATAAGTTGTTTGAACAATATTGTTTGGCCTGTATTACCTAACAAACCTTAGTGGAGAGTGAAAGTAGGAAAGGAAAAATGGAAGATGATCCTTCCTGCATTGCTTACAATTCTGAATGACAAACCAAATAAATCCCACTGACGTGATGCGGAGTGAGTTGCCAAAAATCAGTCAATAAAAATGCAACACTGGATGTGGATGTCAATATTGTCCACAACCACAACTGCTGTCAAATTTTAATGGCGTGAATTGTCTTCCAGGACATTCAGCGTTCATTGCTCGAACACAGCTGAACCAAGCATTAGCTGAAATTACTCCAACCTTGACTCATATGTTAAACCAGCAGTGGATGCAGCTGAAAGACCCATGCTTCTGGCTTCTGAAATCTTGTCATCAATAACGCTCTGTAACAGTCAGGCAACTGGCGCGGCATTCTATTTCAGCCGTAATATCACAGAGTAAGAAAAGTATACTTTTCATGTGTTCTGTAGTTAAGAGAGCCTTTCTTTCTAGCAAGGAGAGCAGCCAATTGCATTGATCAACCTTCATATTAAAATAGCTATTCTGAAGTGGCTCTGACCTTCATCTCTGCTGGCCATCATTTTCCCTTTTTTAATAAAAGCCGACCACCGTTGGATAACATCACCATGTTAACATATTAATCTCAGCCAATTACCGGGTAGTATATTCTGTCCACTTGTGGACGCACCAACTCAAAATTGAAAGTGGTGTGAGCTTTTTTTTTGCAGGCCTTTTTCCCCTTTCCTCTCCTCCTTTCTTGACACGAGAAGAGCCTGCTCGCAGGCTATAACAATTAAACCATATTTTCGTATGTTAGCCTTCTTTGCATGCACCTAGCCCAGAGTTTAATAGTACGTTGATATATTCTGCAGGATGCAGACAGTACCGGTAATTGATGAACTATAAACCCCATTGCAAACGGTGTATATGAGCCGTCATGGCCAAGGGATAGGGAGGAAGGGTGCCTATATTTTTGTACGTCTGGAAGTACAATTTTGTATTTTACTGTCTACTTACATACTATGGGAAATAGTCAAATAGCACGACCCTTCCATCATGAAACTAAAGGTCGCCAAATACCAAAAATATTGTTTTATAACGCTCTGCAAAGTTACCAATTCACAGCAAAGTTAAGCATATACCGGCAAGTTCTAACTTTGAACTTCGTGTTTACCGTACACTGGTCTACAAAAAGAGAGAGTGGAGTCACCAATTACCTGAATATGGACATTTCCAAACGATCCGTTAACCTTGCTACATTCATAGCTAGTTTTCTTGCTGTATTAATAACGAATACACCACCGATCTCGAGTGATTATATTGAACTCCGCAACAACGCACGTCTCTCTCGCCCACCATACTGAACTTCCTGACAAACCACAGCAGATAGTCACGTGTTGGTAGCATCTGGCAACCTCATTCCGACGTCTCGTGTATGGCTTGTGCTGATGTCCAATGTCCGAGTGTATTTACTGTGAAGCAAAATTCAGATTGTTGCCTGTAGCTTTCTGTTCTGTCTGTTTAGAGCATCGTTACTAATTAACGGATTTTCATTTGCGATACGATGCGATGCGATACTTGCATGGATGCACGGATGCGATATGTAAAATCAAAAAGAGGGTGTTTGAAAGAAAGACAATTTACAGACTTTTCAAAACGAAGGAAAAAGAAGAGTGGTTGATTACACCATCAAAGAAAAATGTTATATTAAAAAAAATGTATATGAAAATTGAATAGGTGGCGCAATGTAAACACTGATAATTCGCATACATGAGAGATAGCAGAACCTACTCATCAATTAGCTGCAGTCTGTATAGTCAGCCCTTCAGAGTTTTAAAAACACGGACAGACAGTTGACACATGTCTACAGTTATCTGGGTAAGGCAGTATGTGTCTGTTTGCGCCGCTAGCATAGTCCGGCTGTCAAGCTACATATCGGGTCCAAAACAGATCGCGCATCATACCAATTTCGCGCTCTTCTTAGAAGAATTACACTCTGCTTTTCATCGAGGAAGCTTGGGAAAAGCCGAGTTCTCAACGAAACGAAACCACCGAAACAAGCGCAACGACCAAAACGAAAAACAGATACCATACGAAACGAACAAAACAAAACCACGGGCCAGCAAAAGACAGAATTATCTTACATTTAGGACTTTGAGCAGTAAGGCTGTCTTGTAAAGACTGGAAAAATTGTATTTTTGTATTTATTTCAAGGGTAGAACGCCAGCCAAAGCAGATGAGAAAAGAAAAAAGAAAATGATAGAAAATTTCGGAAGTATTGACAGTATTCATTGATAACGTCTCAGTCAGTAACGGGAAAGGGGGATCAGGTTTTTGGGGTTTACTTCATGGGAGCGACTGAGGAATGAAAAAAGCTTCAACTGTCAATCAAACTCAACGATTTTTTTCAATGATTTTTTTTGAGAACAACTTATAATTAACAGTTATCTTGTAATCAGTCTGCCACGTTCCAGAGATCAAGGATTTTTTTTATTTATTTACTTTCTAGTTTACTCGTTTCGGTGGTTTCATTTCGTTGGTTTCTTTTTAGTTGTTTCGGGTTTTAGTACCTGCCAGAAATAACTAGCTGAGTACCCTGGTTCCAGAGGCGATTTATAAGGAGAGAGGAGCGATGGAGAGAGGGCGAGGAGCGAAGCGAGGAAAAGGAAAAAATCGCCTCTGGTAGAATCCGTTGGAAATCTCACTTCCATGCTAAGCATTGAACCTCGACGATGATTAATTACCAATCCTGGTAACGAGTATGTAAGCCAATCATCGTCGAGGTTCAATTTCTGTACTCGGGCTTAGCATGGAAGTGAGATTTCCAACGGATTCTACCAGAGGCGATTTTTTTCGCTCCTCGCCCTCTCTCCTCTCTCCTTATAAATCGCCTCTGGAACCAGGGTACTAGCTGAGTAGAACAGCCGAAATGAAAAAGTAATATATATGCCTGAATTTTTTGTCAACGCTAAAGAATATATCATCCGGACAGAAGTACTGATGATCAACTGGAAATGGACCCTAAATTAAACATGGAGCAAATGCAGATGTTAAAACGAAGAAACATCAACAAAGATTCTGAGCCTGGACACATGCTTAATCTTTATGAAGAGAGAAAGTACAGAACACGTCAAATGCGTAGTGCATCGAAACAAAACATCAAACTAAAGGTAAGAAATTTGGCTCTGCGAAATCGTATTATAAAGTCCCCTTTATTGTGTATCGTCCTGATTATTTCATTTTCTAAAATCCTTGGTTATGTTAAAGTTAACCATTCAAAACCTCGATGTCAAGACGATCCTTACAGAGCAGGCCATTTTCAGGTTACCTTGTTCCCCTGTTTCAAAACGAGTCGTCATGTAAAACCTTTCATGTGAAAATGAGTTTGATTTGCATGCAAATAAACATGTAGGAGAAACGCACTTTAATATAAAAGGGTTTGCTCGAAGACTCATTTTCACGAAGAGGTAAACGGTAACTCGGAAATGGCCTAATCAAATGCAAGTTCATTTCTGTCGCGTTGTTATGAGAAATAGATCAGCGGCGAAGAAAATATGTTAGCTTTGTTACGAGACCAAACTTTCTTAGAATAGTAGCTGTTTTTTTAACTTTTTATTCAATTTGTAAAACGGCTAAATGTCTTGACTGATCTTGACTTGACCAACTAAAGCCAGATTATAGAAACCCCAAAGTAACAATACTTATGCGCCCTCCATTCGGCCAAAATTTCCAGAACTTTTAAAACGAGAGCAAATGGTACGGGAACTCCGTGGGAAAATTGAGAACTGAACAAAATCAGATGGAACGATACTGTATTAAGCAGAAATTCGAATTCCCAGTGAAGAATTTTGGAACGTCTGCGAACTCGCATTGTTGACCTCTTTTTCGGAGAGTACGGAAAACGCTTTTCCTTTCGCCACTGAAACTTCTGGAAATTCACACCGGTATTTTTTTCCAATGGAAAGCGCCCTTCGATTCTAATAGTATATGAAATATCTATCGTTATTTTGAAATTCTAAGATATAGCCATCGGTACAGCATCTCTTTCCAGGAGCTTGACTTCCTGGTGGTGGTGGTGCCGATCGAGTTCGTGCAAATTGAGTCGAATCGTCAAGTATCTCAGACGAATCGACTCAATTTGCGTGTATTTGACATGTATGCTGCATCCTTGGTCTGATTCTGAACAACACAGTTCTTTTGTGCAATCTAGAGCCAAGTCCTCCTTTTTCGGAGTTCTGGGCTCCATCAAGATTATTTTGAGTAGAGTTCTGAAAATGCTCTTTACTGATGACATTTTTTGTATAAAAAGTTAACTTGGTGAAAGAGGCTGTGATCTGTCATCTCTTCCTGTCTCCATGAACTTGAAGCCTCGTAATGTGTGCCACATTGTAACCGGTTTATCGTGTTTTGAAGTCACGATGGACCAGTGCGCATCCTCGATCCCAGTGGACTCTGCGCTGAAGCTGACCTCTCCCACGGTACAACTTTTACCCATAACATTATAATGGTTGACAGAGACTTTCAGTGTGCAGCTGAGCAGCTTTTCCCCAGGGACACGGAATAACAAAGCCTCGTTGAAAACCGTGAAGGGCTGCCCAATTTCTTGCAAAGCTGTTTTCCTTTTGCCAAGTTTGTGGTCGTCATGGAAAAGCGTTGCTTTTGTGTATAACTTTTCTGTGTAAATAAAAAAGAGAAGTTGTAAGTTTAAGTCGATCTTATGTATGACTTATTTGTGTGGTTTATTTTAGATCAACAAAATTTTGCATTTTTCAAAGAACTCAATAAACTAAATTATGTCTTTTTGTCGAGTATAACTGATAAAAAAAACTAGCCTGGAACATTGTTTGCTTGCATACGTTTGAATCAGAATTAAAGGAACCAGGAGAGCTGGGAAATAAAAATTAAACGTAGGGATGAGAAGAAGGGAGGAGAGTATCCTGTCTTTGACCGACCTCATCCTGCATGGCTGCGTACACTGCAAGCTAATCAAAAATAATTGTGATGGTTTACAAGATTACATGTAAAACCATGATGAATATGAGTAAAATCAAAAGACGATCTAGATCATCATCTCATGGTAAAAAAAACTTACCAACAGGAGTCAGAAGGCCTTGGGCGAGGTTACTTCCCTTCATAATAGCTACAGTGAGAGTTTGATCCTTAGTAACATAGCAGACAGAGAGCAGTAAGTCACCGCACTCAGAATTCGCAAGACTATGTAGCGCCCCAACCAAGGTGCTGTACTGAAAAACATGAAGGAAAAAACGGACATTAAATTACATCGAAGATCTTTCAGGTACTGAATTTCTTACCTGTCGACACTATAGGATAACAATTTGTTTCATTCTTTGGTCTAAATTCAAATCAGGGTTTCCCACTATCTCGTTTAGCTGGTGTGAAATTCCAACAGACCATCGTTTAATTCCATCTCATTGTGCCGACAGAGCTGCCTTATAAGCACAAACGGTCAACATTAACTAGCTTATGACCACCCCGTGGACTCAATTTTCAATTGAAAACCGCGACTGTCTAGCCCCCTCGTTGTTTCGTCCAAACACCAACCTTTGGACTCCCTTGCCTGGTTGTCCGCAAAATTTACCTGGCAATGATATAATCATTATTATTGGAATAAAAACTGCGTTCATTTGAAACAATAACTGTGCACGCATTAGTTGTGTTCTCTATACTGCAGTACTTACAGAGCCAGAGGGATCATCCAGATAACTCCAGAAAATGGTCTCACCCGAAAAATCACAATAAATGAGTGGCACGTGACACTCGCCTAACACGTGACCGTGAGAGAGGCTGTCATAGAAGTACGTAGTCAGCAACAAACTGTGCGAATGAGCCTCTTCGCCAACTCGAATGTTGAAAACAAAATTCTCATTATACGGAGGGCTCACCGACCGCCGATGAATTGCTGTCTGCTTACGCCGTTCACGATTGGGCAGTACACATATAGTCACGCAAGAATCAATGCTTCCAGAGTAGTCACGCGGTGGGAAGTCTTTTCCGCTGACCAGTGTAACAGACAGATTTCTAGTCTTTTGGTTGTATTTAACGACTAAATTCAGTTGTCCAAGATCTTTGTTCTTTCCTATCCATATCGTTCTTTCCTGATTCTGGTACAACTCCGGATTGAGATCACCTATTGTATCTTTTTTGAAGTACAGAGACGTTAACCTGAAAAGAGAAAGAGAGGGATAGCATTATGCTGTCACGTTAATTGATGGTTTGAATGCACATTTCAGTTAATCAAAAAGTGTTTATTCATTGTCGTCTTGTCTCTTCTTGTCTCTTGTTTGTTCATCCAGCCGAAATTTTAGACGTTGCTTCGCTTCTCGTCCTCGGTTTACCATGTCCATTATCTATCTCTTGCTGAAACATGTTTTAATTTGACAAGAGAAAAAACTTACACGGCAGCAAAAAAAAAAACACAAGAACAGCATTATCAGACCATCACCACACTGAATAGCACCAGAAGCAGGGTATAACGAATTAGGCTTCTGTGAAACGAAAAGGAAAAGGATTTCTCTTACTTTTCCTTTCTTCTTCCCTATTTCTCTCCTTCCTTCTCCTATCCTAATCTGCCTTCTTTGCCTAACATTACTTACGAGAGATGTCTCTCCTCAGAAGTCTTTCCCGTTCTGCCTTGAGAGAGATCTGGAGGTGGTTGTTGTATCACGCAGCTACGAGAGCTTGGGACGGAGAATTGCGGGGACACTGCAACAATGCCTTCCCTCGTTTTAAATGACCGCGTAGACTCGGAGCGTTTGACTCCTATGCTTCCTCTCGCCTGCTCACTTCGTTTCGAACGTCTTTTTTTGGAACGTCTCTTCCGGCGCTCTTTCAAAACTTTGCGGCAAAAATTACGGAGATATTTACAAAGTGCTCCTAGAATAAGTACACTTGATGTAACGAATAGAAATATCAGTCCTCCAGTCAGACTCAGGATTGAGTCTGCGTTATTTGTACGATGCACATCTGGAATTCTGGGCATTTTCTTGTCAGTCACGCAAGCGTGGTAAAAATGTAACGCTATACGAGCAAAGCGTGATGCTTGAAAAGGACATACTTGGAAATTTTAAACCAAAAATCCTTTATTCAGGAGATTGAACCAAATGACCACCATTGATGAAAGTCACTAAAGATAAAAAAGATAAGAAAATCAATATAAACCCGACTTAGAATCAGACTAATTGTCTTAGTCAAGGAATGGATCATTTATTTTTGAGGGTATTTGAGATCCTCAGTAATTTTTCTGAACAGGAAATTAATTATCAATTTCAGATTTTGTAGAATTTTTCAAATCTTTTCTCCTATCTGTTTTACATATTGTTGTATATATTGTTATTGTTCGCATGGCTTCGTTACGCGATGTCTTCTTGCAATTTTTTTTACATGCCTTTTTTAGGAAGATCACAGAAGTCCAACCCCTCCATCTAAAAAATATGAAAATCCGCGTACCTAAGGATTGTTACTGATGAAGTAAATTTTTCAAGGTATTTCAACGAAACTACTTAAAAGAAATTAACACGTTTAAAGAAAAGGCCAACTATCGACCACCCTGCGAGCAGAGCCTCTTTATTTTTTTTCGATGCAAACCACATGAACCGTAACAAAGGGCTGTGCTTGCAGGGTGACTATCGACTTGCAAAGTTGGTGAAGGTGTGACGAAGTGCCCACGTGAATTTAAGTCTTTAGTAAACAGCTGGTAAATCCGATACAGAGCACACTAAACTGTCAAACTAAGTAGTTTGAGCTGTATGCGCTTTCCTGCAAACAAATCAGATTAAATACTTTTAACTTATTCTTTCGCCTACGTTTTGATGTGACTCTGAGATATAATTTTACTACATGTTGTAAATCTCAACAAATTATTTCGATGTGGCTAACAAGAGCAATGAATTCAGCTGAAAGCCTAGAAACAGGAAACGCCAATTCAGCTGCTGTGTACGGCGAAAGCAAAGCATTAAAATAGAAAGAAGTAAAAATCTGCAGGAAAGACAGAGTCACAAAGACTGTGGAAAATTAAATGCGAAAGGATGTGCCCGCACAGCTTGACAAGTCTCGCGCAAATTGCGCGCACAAATGTCGATAAATCGTGACCTACAGTGCATATACAGGAATAAGACTAAATATAAGAAACAAATTTCTAAAATTTAACTGAATGGTTCGCAAATTATCGTGTTAACACCAATAACTAAACTAAACAATACTTGTGAAATCTTCGTAACATTTGCTTTTTACCATATTTCTGCGCCTTGTTCGCTGGAGGAAAGGCCCACCTTTTGCGTCTCAAACATTTTAATTAAACACGATTAATTCGCTTCCATAGAAACAGAAAAGATTATCTGGATTGTCGCAGTTGAAACGCGATCTTTGAAATGACTGGCATGCGAACAGTTTCCCTGGCTACACTGAAGTGAAGCAAGGGGATTTTATATTCTAGATAATCTTTGGCGCTTGTAAAGAGAATCCCCCGATCGTGAGAACCCGAGAGGATGATTCTCGATGCTGGCGCGCGAGCGCTGTTAACATGGGGGTTGCACGTGACCCTTTCTAGAGAGAAATCGCGAGAGCTCTTGGCGGGGAGGGTTCACAGGAAAATGTAACTTTATGTAACGTTGAGGTATTCATGTTCTAAACTCTTTTGAAGACGACAAGCTGTTTTGCTCAAATTCACAAAGGACCTCTCTTATTAAGAGCTAAACAAACAAAGTGAGAAAAATAGGAATACATATGTCATCTGTTCAGTTGCTGGCCTTGTTCTGTCCGTATTGGGAAAATTGTGCCCGAGGTCTTGAGTACGGTCCGAGGCCGACGATAAATAACTTTTGTTTCTTTTCAATGCGGTATTGCTTTACGATGTAACATTGCTAAAAATTTCGAAGCGGTTCGGACTGCTGGTAGTCGCACGATTAGCCAATCAGATTTAAGGATTTAGGATTCCGGACCGCTGAGAAGCTGGAGAGAAAAACAAAATGTCTTGGTATTCTACAAATGATTATATGAAAGGGCACATATCTGAAGTGCTGAGAAAGATGTGAAGACATGATCGAACATCGCAGTTATGCACGTTCAGCCTGAATTATTTTCAGGCTTAAATTTCACAGCTGCCTAAGTTGTCCGCATAACTGCGATGATCAATCATGTCTTCCTAGTAGGTATTTTACTATTAAAAAACGTTTAAGTAAGAAATACCTCTCGGCTTCAACAGAAATGCCAGGAGATAAAAGTGAAGGCGCAAGCACGTCTGACCATTGTTGTACATATTTTATACATTGCCAGAAATTTGGGTCAAGATGGCGGCCGCGCGTGCGCATTATTTTTAGTAATGGCGCCTAAAGTACTTAAGATAATGTATGGGGAAAACGACTTTTTTGAAAATATATCATTTTCGATGCAGTGGATCCCTTGTG
>OMLO01005899.1_pt1 | contig 10291 bp, 2 predicted proteins | sample 1674811 | NCBI WGS metagenome assembly OMLO01 (sample SAMN06265003, study PRJEB25207) | coral metagenome | isolation source: Coral host | place: Mexico:La Bocana,Puerto Morelos, Mexico | collected 2008-11-13
TTTAGTCAGACACCATTTAAAAAATTGTTAACAGTGCTGTGAATTGGCATAGGGGAATCTTTGTTTACAGTATTTGCCTCATTAGCATCAGAGAGGAGTCGGTTTGTGATCAAGTTACAAACCTTAGCTGGCCAGTCTTTGTAGTCGGTTGGCACAAGTTGTCCTAACGCATTCCCAAGGGGACCTCCGCGGTGAGAATTGCTAAATCCATGCGCTTTTTTCTATAAAAGAGAAAGCAACGTTGTCAATAAGAACAATATCAATAAATCATCAGAAGGTAACATGATCTTTTTTCAGTGTCATTACACACGGACGTATGTAAGATGAAGAGGGAAATCTTCAGTAAAATGATATAAATTATAAAATCTAGTCGCAGACAAAATGGGTTTAGATTAAATTTGCAATAGTATAATCAGGCAGAAGTGTGGGCTTAAAAATTTGAAATGTTAAATGGGTGTGTGATGAAACTTGGCTTTCAGCTTGGAATACCCGCTTGAAGAAAAACAGAACGATCAAACATAATAGCATTGAAACTGTTTAAGAATACCGGAGAAACACTAGAAATAACTACTTACGTAGCAGTCTCGTCCTTCATAAGTCAAGTGCTTAAGGCAGTCAAACACTGGATCGACCGGGACTTCACTCCCATAACCAAAGGCCAAACCCACGATGAACAAACTTGCCCAAACAAAGAATCTTTTGTCTATAAAGAGTAAAATGACCGCACCAAATTAGTTGAAACAGTGAATGCTGTATGTGCTGCATTGTAAATTATATTGAATACGAATATTATAAATAATGTAAGTACATTTGTTAGTCTTGTAAGTAGCGTAGCTGTATAAGTATTGTAACCAGTGACTGCGTGTAACAATAAAAAAATACCACGTTTCTTACTTTTATACTTTTTAGATTTATAAATCTTGTTCAGCCTTAGGCATTTTATACAGCGTTTTATGTAAAAGATATTAATGAGGTATTAGTTTAGTAACACCTCATGATAAAGATATGTAAAGGATGAAGTATATTATTGTTCTAGCTTATCATTTTGTTACGTAAATACTGAAAGTTAAGCAGTATAAGGAAGCGTGCAATATGACAAACATTTTTATATGATAAACGTTTAGGGGGTGATAAGTGCCGCCCCATCCCGCGGTCCAGTCTCCTTTCCATTCTATTTTACTAATCAGAAGCATGATAAGTGTAAATAATTTGAGGTGAACCACTTTTCGGTTACACAATGATGGTTTGTCTTACTCGAAAGCAAAACCTCTTTTCAAACAAGACTATTAACGATGACAGCTGACGTCACAGGCACGAATGCCTACAATGGTTGACAAAAGTAGCTGAAACACTGAAAGAAAATGACGCTTTTCGAAATTCAATCTCTTATTCTATTTCATTTGCATCTAGCGTTAATCCTGTGATACCCCCCTCCCCTCAATTCAATTTTATGTCGTTGCTGTTATCTGTGCGGTCGTAAAAATAGAAAAATCAACATTGTTTCGGGAAAAGGGCAGTGTTGAATGGTTCCAAGACGTTCGAAAATTGAATTTCATAGGCGAAGTGTCTCAACAGCTTTGGTCGCACATTGAAGGTTTAGAGTCTCTGCCAGTTCTTATTGGTCGTTGAAGACAAGACAAATTTACTTCCGTTTAGTTGAGAGTGATGTCAGCGACGAAAATGAAAAAGAGCGACCACTTATAATTTAGAAAGTTTGGTTCCCAGTTTTTCCATGAACTTAGATTTAGACATTTTGTACGATGTTCATAAATTTCACTGTTTCAACATGTATATCTTGCAATTCTGCTGATTAAAAATATTTTTATTTCACCCAACCTCAAATTAATGGATGTGTAACGTACTAATTAGTGCATATTTTAGAATTTTGTTTGTTTCTGAATATTAAACAGTGATAAAAACTGAACTTGATGCCTAGAACAAATAAAGAGGAAATCTTAAACCGACAGTACAAAGTGTAAGCCTTATAGATCTGTGTGGTTTACAGCCTTTTCATGGAAATAAAAGTACGACCTCAACTTAGTCAATTACATTGTATTCGAGTTCTCTACCCGAGTGTGTAAAAACCAACTCAACCAAGATATTGACCCAATCTTTTTGTTTCAAAAGGAGTTGAAGTTAATTAAAGTTGGTGGAGGTAATTGGTTGTTGGAGTTAATCATTTCTAGCATTCTTAGACAATCAGCTAAAATCTATTGTTTTTTGCACGGGATAATAAAATTCAGATCTTCAGGCCAGCGTGAAATTTTTGACGTATAGAGTTTATTAAACTTGCCAGATTTGTAGAGTGCTGAGGAAAACTATTTGATCGAAACTTCGAATGTTACGAAATCAAATTTGTGATCGCCTTCTATTTTTAACTAAAAAGAAATATGTGTTGTAATATATTCATGTTTTAACTGTTAAGAGTGCTTGCTGTCGTTTTGCCCCGACTCTGTGTTAACTTTTCACTTTGTCTTTCCAATCCTTTTCTCACGGCCGGATGAATTGACCTCGTCGGGTTAAATTTTAATTCTGACGACGTAGAAGAACAATAACGTGCACGCCTTAGACGACGCCAGTAACAAATCATGTTGAACTTAAATTTATCACAGTTTACTTCTTCTGATTCAATGTGATAACATTGCGGCAAATAAATACACTGATGGAAAGTGCATCGTCATGGCTCGTGTTTTCTTATGATAAAAAGCAGCATTTGGACTGTGACATCATTTAACTGTATAGTTTTGAAGAGGACGGCAAAGAGATTGCTAAGATATATACACTGGAATCCTAATCTTTCGAACTTCCAAGGGGCTGAACGAACATTGGTTTGAAAAATCGAGTCAGTGAGTTTGAGAAATGGGGGGTAAGATTAGTTTGACCGAGGGGAGGGGGAAGGACTAAAAACGTCGATTGGTCGAGAAATCGTGATTTCGCTGAATATCGTACGTTCCGAGATATTTTAGTAGTCATAAATCTTTCTCAGCTTAGCAGCGTCCATTTTTTTCTTCGACAGTATTTGGCTTGAAAATAAACCAAGGCAAACCTTGTTAACAAGGTAAAATTTGCTTTCATTCGTCCGGGAGATTTAAAGCTTAAAGTAGCCAAGTTCAGTAAAAGTTCGGGCTCAAGTACATAAACGTAGCAGCCTAATTTCTTATGTCAAGGAGCTAAGCAGTACTGCCTTTTGCCCATTATTTCAATGGCTGCCATAAGTTTTTTCAAATAGACGAAAAACTAAAGTCGGAATAACGTATTTGATACATTAATTAGCAAGGATTATGAGCCCAAAATCACAAGGACAGCCAGTCTCGCTTCAGAAGACATGTGGTCGGATTCTAAAGAAAGGTTTTCTCTTGGTCAAAAGGTCCAGTGACCCGCGCTAAAAACGTTTAAAAAGCTCACGATTAGGGTCTTTAAAAGAGTGGTCGGCGTCTAGAACTTCTCTCACTATCTCAGTACCTAAAGTTCACTAGCTTTTAGATTTAGAATTTCAGACACCTTGGTGAAGAAGGCTTAAGCTTTTCAGTCACCGTTGGTGGAAAGCAATTAAATAGTTACACTTACCCAACTTCATGGTGGAATATTGATTTTTCCTTTGATATCACGTTAGATGCCTCTCTCGTATATTCTTGATATCCTTGATTGTACTTCAAGTACTTATCTTCACTTAGAGTCTTCCTAAAGGACTGTGTGTCTCTTTTATACATTTTGACGGCGGATGTCCTTTGCATTATTTCTTAAACGTTGAAGGTGATTTCATCATAACTAAGTCATACTCTATAAGAGCTGTTTTAGGAGTCGTTAGCGATGGTCTTCCTCGTTTAGGTTCCAGGGGAAAGTCACGCACCGTCGATGGTTTTCCTGTTCCTACTGGTGATCGCTGCTTTCTAATCCGGCAGCGAGAAGGCAATCATGCGAGGAACGGGATAAAATACAGCTAGCCTGCATTAAAGGGGATTTTGGTTATGTAATGACGCATGGCTGTTTCCTGCTTCACTCAGGTCAAGAAGTGTTCCCAAGTCTTGAAATAACTCATATTTTCTTGGTTTGAGTGTTCTTTTTAAAAAATCTATTCTTGACACCTCGGTTAAATGCGATTTTCAACTGCAGTATGGCGTTGTGGGGGTGTTAATCATAGTAATCACAGCAATGTGGGTCCATTTTTCTGGGTCATAATTTTAATGTCGATGTTTAAGTCCCTTCGTACTTACAGGTTATTTTCACTTCAAAAAGTCAATAAAGTACGTCTCCTACAGTGAATTAAACACAAACAGACTGAACAAACAGGAAAACTGATTCGAAACCACTACGAGAGTTAAAATTATGTTTCTGATCATACAAAAGTGTCCACACCTAGCAATTGCGAATAACTGTTTCTAGATTTCAGATAATGCTTTTTCACCAAGTTTAATGACACAGAATTTGTCAATAATATATTTGAATGTGTTTTGATGAACTTATCATTTCTTTAGTTCTTTCTATGCTACTGTGTTAAGAGCATCAGTTCCCAGTTGATTTTCTACTTCCCTGTTCAATTCAGTCTCTTGTTCGAAACTGTCCAAATTTAGTAGAGTTTTAACAATGCATTATCACAATCAAAATGAAAATTCTAGAATAGTACAACAATTGATAACGTACTCGCCCTTAATGCAAACGTGATAAGCGAAAGTTACGTGGCATCTTAGCTTGTATCTAAATTTAAACTTATTTATACAAAGAGAATCAATAACTCGAAGAAATCCCTTTAAAAGATCGGTATTTTCCAACTTTTTTTTCTAAATATAACGAGTTCATTCATTTTGTAAAGGCTTACAAAATATCTGTTAGTTTTGTTTATCAAGCCCTTGTTCAACTTAAAATAATAAAACTATATATAGAAATAAATTTAGCTGATGATTTGTCCCACGTCACGTTTTTAGATTTCACAAAAATGAAATTGTATAGCCATTGTGGTCGTAATGGCATGCTCTCGTAATTGTGGAGCCCTGAAGAATCAACCAAAGACCCCCACTGTGATAAGGTAACATTTCCTGTGAGAGTCGACATCCTGAAGCGAGGTGTTGTCTACTTTCAAATGCCATCGTTAAAGCCTATACTTTGTTAAAGAAAATAGCTCGCGATGTTTTAGACCGTTCTATTACATGCATAGAACTAGTGCAACTTAATTATTTAGTTGAATATTTATTAATCCTTGATATCACAATGCTGATTTGAAATTGTGTCAAACTGCAAAATGGACGTCAGGAAGTCGCGAAGGCAGACGGAAGGTAAAGTAACTCTGTCTTACTTCTGTTGGTTCTTCTGTTTTCTAGTATGCTAAAAGAGTTTGAGCTTACATGTAGTCTAGTTTGTATGATAATGTGATCTACGTGGCTCGACTGATTAAATAACGATCAATAATGGGTGAACATTTTCACTGCCATGTAATGAGTTTCATCGCGCTTTAATTCAGAAATATTGCTATCAGTAAGCAAAGGAGATAACAAAGAGTTGTTAACTCAAGCCTCACCCAGCGTAATCATTTTAATTAGTTAAATGATGTTAAACATGGTCTAAACAATCGGTCTTACGCTTAACAGAGTCGATACTGAAAGCGTGGGCAGATGGATGACAACCTTTTAACAAACAAACATATATTTATTGTCACTCAACACCCACGTTATGCTCTGTGTCACCATAGTAACAGTCAGCGGGCACAATTTTGTGTGTAATATAATGCTGAAAATACACAAAAAAAATTTTTCTCAGTACTGGTGGATTTTTTTTTTTTTATGACTAATTGTTTTCTTATGTACAGAGATAAAAAGGATTCCCCTAGGAACAGAGGAAAGGGGTTTTTTGTTCGAATAAAGAGGAATTCAAGCATGTAAATTTCTCGGAATTTACGGCTCATTACACTAGATTGCGCAACCAGGACCCCAAGGAAATACTTTTTAAATTTAAATGGCTGGTAGGAAATTTCAACTGTTAAAATATGTTTGTATCAAAACTCGTTCTTTCTCACGGCTTTTGTTCAATTTCAAATAATAAAACAGTGTGTTGAAATAAATCATGTTAAGCTGATGATTTGTGCCACATATTTAGATTTCACAAAAAATGAAATTATTGAGCCATTGTGGTTGTAAGCATGCGCTCGTAATTGTAGCGCCCCTGAAGAATCAACCGAAGACCCCCACTGTGATAAGGTAACATTTCCTGTGAGTGTCGACATCTTGAAGCGAGGTGTTGTCCATTTTCAAATTCCATCTTTGAAGCACAGTACTTTAAAAGAGAAAATTGCTCGCGATGTTTTAGACCATTCCTTTACATGCACAAAACTAGTGCAACTTAATTTGTTAAGTCTAATGAATCCTTGATCTCACAATGCTGATTTGAAATAATGTGTAAATCTGCAAAATGGACGTCAGGAAGTCGCGAAGGCAGACGGAAGGTAAAGTAACTCTGTCTTACTTCTGTTGATTCTTCTGTTTTCTTTTATGCTAAAAGAGTTTTAGTTTACATGTAGTCTAGTTTGTATGATAATGTGACCTATAGGGCTCGACTGATTAAACAAAGATCGGTGAACATTTTCACTGCCATGTAATGAGTTTGAAAATTATAGCTAAATAGATATCAGCAAGCAAACTAGATAATAAAGAGTTGTTAACTCAAGCCTCACCGGCCTAGCATGATAATTTTAATTAGTTTAATGATGTTTAGAACATGGTCTGAACAGTCTTTCTGACGCTTAATAGAGCCGATACTGAAAGCGTGGGCAGGTAGATGACATTTCTAAAACAATCAAACATAAAGTTTTTGTCACTCAACTCCCACGTTATGTTCTGTGTCACCAATAGTAAAGGACAGCGGGTACAATTTTGTATGTAATATAATGCTGAAAATACTCTACTCAGTACTGGTGCATTTCTTATTTCATAACTATTTGTTTTCTTATGTTTAAAGAAAAAAAAAGATTCCCCTAGGAACGGAGGAAAGGGGGTTTTGTTCGCCGGAATAAAGAGGAATTCAAGCATGTAAATTTCTTGGAATTTACGGCTCATTACACTGGATTGTACAACCAGGACCCCAAGGAAATACTTTTTAAAATTAAAATGGCTGGTAGGAAATTTCAGCTCTTAAAATGTGTTTGTATCAAAACGTGCATTCGTGAGCTGGACATTAATGGAAGTTGAGAATCTCACCTTATGAATGAGTGGCAAATAACCTGATGACGTCATCAAGGGTTCAGGGTAACAGAGCTGTTAACCAGCTCACACGCTAAAAAAATCGCTAGTGTTTGTCCCTTTCCAGGCTGTCATATTCAACTTCCAAGGTAAGCAATTACGTGATTCACTTTTTAGCATAGCAGAAACAATGAGTATTGCATGGTCACCAACGATCGTACCGTCCCTGTTACATCATAGAAAGAGACTTGACCAAGCCACACTTCAGGCTCAGTGACACTATGTCCACACTAGGCAGTACTTCCGTAAGCAAATTTGCAAGATAGATTAGTTATTTACTACAAAGGGCATAACACCGTGCGATCCTTTGACCATTTATAGTGGCATTACAGCTATTGCAAAAAGCCAGTGGATGGTAAGCTTTGTGCAACGCCGGCTGCAACACACAAAAATGCTGCAAGAAAAATATTAACTTCATCGACTGCCATCGACGAACACCGAAAACTAGACGCAATTTTTATTTTAGACATGACAAATAATCGAAGCCAGTGGCTATTTATTTGGAACCACTTAACGCAGTTGAGAGTTTTTAACTGAATAGGCAACCTCACAATTTCATTTGATAGACATGGTAGTACTAATACAGTATCGAAATCATTTCTTAAGAAAATATAATATCCTTCCTGTTGTTCCAGTTCAGTATACAAACTAGAAAGGTTTGAGGAAGAACTCAGAACGTTAATCTGCTAAGAAATCTTAAAAATTTGAAAGCAGGTAGCGAAGCGTATGACTTTCCAAGAATCCATGCACCATTTAACATCGAGCCGTCATTAAAAGCATTATTTAAACTTTTGATTTCTTAACACACTTTATGAACTTACTAAATTGTTTTAAAATTTGAAGCTATCGTTATTATGACATTAAAACAACTAATTTCCAATGGTTTCAAAGTTGCCTTTTTGCAATACACGCGTTTTCTACCCTAATCACGCGCATGCGTGAAAGTATTGACGTTTTTCCTAGAATGAACGCTTCATTGACTAACGGTATGAAGAAACAAGACCGGATGCAAACACGAAACTATACAATACTTATATTTTGTCTTCTTTTCCTGTTAAGCGAAAAGTTAGCGGTGTTTGGAAGCTTTCTGATCTATCGATTCAAAAAACTGTGACAAAACTCTTCAAGAAAGCAGCAACAGTTAATATAAAGCCGTGGACAGTTGAGTATGTTTTATACTTTTGTAAGTTAAGGCAACCATTTGATTTCGTTTACGACGTCTGTTTGTTCACTGAAATTTGATCTTCTTGTCGCCGCGTACACGAAATGTCAATCGAGAAAATAAGACTTTGTTTTTGTTCTGTGTAATCATTGCTAATTTCTTTCAAAAAGAATCATTTGGCCACGTAAAAGACAAAGCCAGTTTATCCAGCAAACTAAAAGTAATTTGAGTAAACTTTAACAGATTGCATCAAACTGAAATAATTAAAGAAAAAAAACTCGAGAAGAAGAATACTGCAAAAATTGAAAGGCAAACGAAACGAAACATAATTGTTGGAGACATTCGGTTTTTCCAATGTTTTGGTTTGTGAATAAGAAAGATAAGAAGACAATTCTAGTATTGAACAGGATATAAGTTAGTATCAAGTAAGTGAGCGAGTAAGTAAGTCAGCCATAATTTATCAAGAAAAAGTGACTAAGTAAGTAATTAGGTAATAGGTAATTAAGATATAACAATCACCAACTGACATAATATCAAAGCTTACAGACAAGTTTAACAGGATATTTCATTTTGTAGAGGCATCAGTTTTAGCGATGCAGCTTAACTGAGTTAGTAGAAATTAGATGGATAGTGAGTGAGTGATATACCAGTCAGTCAGTGATAGCCTTTCAGCTAGTAAGTCAGTCAGTCACTCAGTCAGTCAGTCAGTCAGTCAATCAGTCAGTCAGTCAGTCAGTCAGTCAGTCAGTCAGTCAGTCAGTCAATCACTGCTGTTTAGTTGTTAAGAGGTAGTTAGGGCTTTGTTTAGTCCACTGGTTGATTGTTTAGGTAGCTGATTGTTTCAGATGGAAAGTTGATTATTTCTTTCGACTGGTTTTTGATTATTTGTTAGGTTGCTTGGTTTTCTTGTCGGTTGGTCAGCAGGTTGATTATTTGAATGAGTGGTTGTTTGTTTGTTTGTCTGGTAGGTTAGTTGGTTTGTTGGTAAGTTAGCTTGTTGAATGCTTGGTTGCTTGGTTGTTTTTTGTTAAGTTGGTTGTTTGATTCTTTGGTTTTCCTGTTGGTTTGTTGGTCGGTGGGTTTGTTGGATAATGTATTATTTGGTTGTCTAACTATTTAACTGATTGGTTGCATGGATGGTTCATTGTTTAGGTAGCTAGTCGGTTTTAGATCGGTTTCGTTGTTTGTTTGACTAGCTGTTTATTTATTGGTTGATTCATTGTTTGGGTTGGTTGGTTAGTTGTTTGATAAATTGATTCTTTGGCTAGTTGGTCGTAGCCTGGTTGACGGTCAGTTGGTTGGATGGTTAGTAATGTCAGTTGTTTGTTTGATTGATTGATTGATTGATTTATTTGTTAGTTTTTCACTTCATTTGTTGACTTGTTAATTAATTACCTGGTTAGTTGGTTGGTTTATAGTAACTGAGGGTGATTGGCAAGCTCGTTGGTTGTTTTCAGTTGCACGCAAACAAAAACGAAAGCTTAGAGAAAAACTCAAGAACGTTAACCAGCTAAGAGATCTTAAAAAAAAAATTGGAAGCAAGCAGTGGAGCATGCGATTTTCCAAGAATTCATGCTTTGTTAAACATTGTGTCAATAAAAGCATTACTTAAACTTTGTTGAATTTCTTAACGCACTTTATTAGCTTTATAAATTCCTTTAAAGCGTAAAATACTTGTTATGATTGCATTAAAGCAACTAGTTACGATGGATTGAAAGATGTTTGCTTGCAAGACGCGTCGTTTTGTCCTAATCATGCGCATGCGTGCACGCACCGACTCGTTTCTTAGAATGAACGCTTCAGTAAGTAATCATATTTAAGTACTATAACCTGTCGCAAACACAGAACTATAGAATTTTCATACTCTGCCTTCTTTTCCTATTAGGGAAATCGTAGTGGTGTA
>OMLO01005900.1_pt1 | contig 10291 bp, 8 predicted proteins | sample 1674811 | NCBI WGS metagenome assembly OMLO01 (sample SAMN06265003, study PRJEB25207) | coral metagenome | isolation source: Coral host | place: Mexico:La Bocana,Puerto Morelos, Mexico | collected 2008-11-13
CTTGCCCGCTCGGGTAGCCAATCACAGCGCGAGATTCGGTTCATCTTGCCCGCTCACGGAGCTAGTCATATAATAATAACTCCTACCAAAGCCCCATGACCAGGCTGCCTTGTGAGGAAAGGATCGTGTTGAATTGCGCTTGCTGACTGTTTCTTCTCCTCTTCTAGACGTGAAAGTTCCAGAGCCCTGGCTAACGCCGCCTCTTCATCTTCTACCTGATATTGGTGTCTCCAGGATTGCTAACAGGACAACAGATGACAGGATCAGTTTAAAAATTAGAATTTCAAGAGCTGCAAAGTTTAAATATGGGTAAAGACGAGGCGAGGCAAGAAGAAGTAGGAAAAGGTGAGGTTAGATAAGACGACATATTTATTCGATTGACCCATGAAAGGATAAATGCTTGTTTACTGATGGATCCATAGATGCATGGCCGGGTTGACAGATGGATGTATCGATAGATGAATGGTTGACAGATGGATGGATCACTAGATGCACAGGTTGGCAGATGGATGGATCAATAGATGAATGAGTTGAACGATGGCCGAACGTAGGAATGGACAAATGAACGGATGGACGGACAGACGTAGGTATGGACGGATTGATGGATAGGGAAATGAATAAATTGAAAGTGGGGTTTCTCTAGACGCAGCAGCTGCATGTGGGTGATCTAGCAGGAGGTCGTAACTCACAGACATTGTTCACTTTAAATCTCTGGAAATTCTTGCTTCAATCACAAGTCTCCAATCTTGTTATTCTGAGTTAACAATTGCTGCAGCACACAAATGTCTAAAACAGAATTAAGCAACAAATTTAGCAAAAACTGACAAACAACAGGATGCTGTTTTTTTCTATGTAATCTTTATCTTTCTTTATACATGGACGGTGTAAATCAGGATTTACAAATACAATGAATATATCTTCTTATTATAAGATTAGTTTCATTTAGTTTCATTTATAATCATTTACTATATAATTTAAAATGTTTTAATAACAAATGTGTTTTCCATGAACTACCGTATACCACTCATTGTCACATGATACTGAAGTAATAGCATCGTTGGAAACGACTTGTAATTATCTCCTAAATATGAGGTTACTATAGCAACAGCATAAAACTATTAACTAAGCCTTAAGTGCTTACAAGTAACAAAACCTTTCACTTCTCATTGCAGAATTGTAATAAGCATTATTATATTTAACATTATGTGAAAATTCTGTGAAAGGGGTTCAGAGCCACTTCATTTTCAGACATTCAAGATGGTTCTGAACCCTTTCCACAAAATGTTTTTAATTTTGTAAAAAGTTGTATCTCATCATACTTATCACAATTAAAAAAAAAATCTTGTTCGTTTGTTAGTTATTATAGTACGTCATGTACTTATTTAAAGCAATAATTACGCGTCTGGTAGAGGAACAATGGAGAATGACGAACACCATGGAAAACCATGGAAAACCACGTCAAGAAAGGCTAAGGTAACACTTAAACAAAAATTAATAAATATCGATTTGAGAAATGGTACTGGCAGAGGAGCAAGGAAGAATGACAACTGAACACCATGGAACACAACCATGTTCAAAAAGTCTAAGACAATATCACTTACTTAAAACAAAATAAGTATATGATTTCAGATAACATAATAGTCCAGTAATCCTTTTCCATGATTCCTTGCTTATAAAACTCATTTATTTATATTACTTTTATGAGTGACTCGGAGTAATAATTAAAAATAATGTGAAATAGCATGTTTGACCATGTTTTTGGTACTGTAATAAAAATAATTATGTAACTAACTGCCTGAATTTTGGCTAACAAGATTTAAGAAATGTTTCTTGGAGTTTACTGCTCAAAGAAAATGACAAATCTAGCAATTTCTAATATTTCAGAAGTGTTGTAAACTCTTATTTAATGCCCATTGGTTTAATTGAGGTGATAGGACATCACTTTGGCCTAATAATATTAAAATCTGGGTAAAAATTGTTGAAACTTACTGAACCAAGAAGAAAGGGAAAAAGTCTCAATTCTAATATTATAATGATTTCTAATTATATAATTTATGAGGTTGTTGGATAAGTAATTAATGTTAATCCTTACATTAAAGTTAGTGACTGTCAGTCTTTTAAACCAGGATTAACATTATTGTCCAACTTTTTCACAACCTGACTGAGGGGGTTGAAGCAAAAAAAACAAATTTATACTTTTATTGAATAATGGGTTATAAATCATTCAAAAATACTGGATATTCAGTCTTTAAGGGCAGGAATATAAACACTTGTCAGAAAATAGGAATACTGACCAGTTAAAAGAGAGGAACTGACATATGCATTGGATGGCTTAATATAAAGCAATAATAATAATAATAATAATAATAATAATAATAATGATGATAATAATAATAATAATAATAATAATAATAATGTACCTGGCAACAATAAAAAAGCACTGCACACTCAAATCAAATCTGACAAGTATTTACTTTTAATGTGAAAATACCTTTCAAACAAGCATTACAGCTGAGTACAATTAAACTAATTACATGCACAGTGAGTAGCTTTTATGTCACTTTAATTAACCAAGGTGTATAGAGCAGTTACTAGAGTCATAACATTTATCTTTTGTTCAAGTAGCTCTTAACTTATATTTATGATAACTGGTAGCATAACTGGTACCAAAAATCACTTAAGCAGATGGGGAAATGAACATCATAGTTTTTTCATGGCAAGAGAATTTGATGGTTTCCACTCGCTTCTGCTCTCCTTGTGGAGTCCAAAAGCTTAGGTTCTTGTTAAGTTTTGGTTTCATTGTATTGTTAATGTTTTATTTTGGTATACACACACTGAAATTCTGGCTGTGTTAGTGATAATTAAATAATCGGAAGTTCGTTTTGAAACCTGTGATTTAATTTGTAAGCTTATTGTAAAATATATGTACATTAAGTAAGAAATCCAAATTGCTTTATCTCTTAGATTTGTTGTCGTTCACAGTACTTTTCTTTTGTATTTCATGCAGCTCGAGCAGAGTGAAAATTTCTTCACAGATGGTATCAAAGTCAGAACCTACGTGTACGATCAAGTAACATAATATACTGTGAAATGTTTTAGAGATTAATGGATGAATTAAGTCCAAGAGATATAGTACTGTACAGTTGTCAAACAAAAGCCGGACACATGGTGGCAATGATGTACAGTTTGGTTTTGCTTCTAGAAATGAGAGATCATTTATTAAACAAATTGAAATCAAAACTTGAAATAATTATGGAGAAGAAAATGCTTGATACTGAACTGTAATCAATTGCAAATATCTATTAGAAGAGACATATCTGCAGTCCTTTTTAAAAATTACTGCAATGCTTGTGAGATTAACAACATCAACCATTTTATTTTGCCAAAAATAAATAGAAAGTATAATAGCATAAAATAAATTAACTGAAATAGGCAAAAAAACTACTCAGAATAGAAATAAACTAAACGAGCTGCAATGATGACTGGGACAGTCATTGGAGCTTTCGGGCTTGTCAAGAAGAGATTACAGAAATACTACATCAGCAAGATCCCAGGCTTATTATTATTATTATTATTATTATTATTATTATTATTATTTTTATTTTTATTATTGTTGTTGTTAACATTATTATTATTATTATTATTATTATTATTATTATTATTATTATTATTATTATTATTATTATTGTCCTCACGTAATGTTTGCTTAGAGTCCCTAGGGCCGAGACCAAACCATGGTCCTGTGGCACTAGGGGATAGTCAGTTTTTAGCTTGATAACACCCTCCTCAGAATGTGTGCTGTACCTAGCAAGGGTATCTTTTGTAGTTCACTGATGCTTAATTGGCCGGGAATTCTTCCAAGATAAGTTTCTAGACCCTTTTTGATAGCTTTTATTATTATTATTATAATTATAATTATTATTATTATTATTATTATTATTATTATTATTACAGTTATTCCTTTTTTTTTTCTCATTTTTTTCCCTACTCATTATCAAAACTAATATTGAATAACAGAGAATAACAGAGCTACAGAAGACCGTCCTCCTTGGAACTGCTCACATACTTAGGAGGAGTCTCTATCCATCAAGTAATGCATCAGCTTTAGCCCCAGGCTCATGCATTGAACTCGGCACCATAAGTTAAAAGCGGCAAGACTTTAAGGAATAATAATAATGATAAACAGTACCAGTTTAAGTGGCATGAATTAAAGAACATTAAATTAAAACACCACGCCAGGGCATTAGCCATAAGAACTTAAGAAATGTTTATTCATAGTTTGCTTAAATGAATGTAGAGATAGACTCTTTAATTCTCTATCCAAGTTATTCCAGAGAGGACCAGAAAAATGCAAATTGAATTTGCCATAAATAGTTCTAACACGATTGATATAGTCAGTTGATTTTGATGGCTGGATCTAAGCCTAGTATTATAATTGTGTTTAGATGATATACTTGGGAAGATCAGCACAAACAATTTCCTCTAAATACTATGTACTTTTATTTCCTCTAAACTTGATTATAACAATTATTGTTATTTTGCTTGTTTACTCTACAGTTTATAGTGATGTTATTACAATTGTATTAATTATTGTATTATTGTTATTATTGTATTTGACAAGGATTTCAAACCTGACTGATTATTTATCAGAAATGAAATCTAGTGGGGCCACAGTAGGTTTGAGATAGGGGTTTCAAGCTAGAAACTACCATATGTATGAAAGGGAAGCCTTTCCTGTCAAAAACACCATATGTAAATTTGATAAGGTCTTGACCTTGGGCAAGAGCCTCCTTATATGACACTTTGGGTTCAGATTGAAAACTAAACTGTCTAAAATGATTATTAAAATATTGAAGGAAATATGTACTTTTCTCTTTATAGATTTCCCATTTACCAGCAAGCTAAAATCAAATTGTTCGTGTTTGATAAAGCTTGAAGTTAACAGTATTTTGCCAATATCCAGGTCCCACTTAAGTTAAATTGATCAATATACTCTTGACAGTCTGATCATCATTCTCTAGTTGATTGTCTAAAATAACTAATAAATCGTTTAATTTTTTTTTTTCATAATTGTAATGCAGCTGTTTCATAATGTTAATTGAACAAGGACCATAACCAATTTACCTTGACCGAAAATGCACTGCCGACTCACTAATACTAAAACTTACTTTAATACATATATTATAACCAACACCGGTGTCAATTTTGGACTCACTGGTGAACATGGTGAACTGTGGTTGATGATCTCATTGTGCAACAGACTGTTGTTATTCTTTGATACTACCCCATGTACAAGTGAATAAAAACAATGTTTCAGCTCCAATAAAAATTAATTATTCACTTTAAAATTATTGTTTAGAAGTCTGTGTAAGCAATCTGTTATTCGAGTTTTGTATTTCTTTTCTATTTCAAGCAGTCTTGGTTTGAGCCCTGGCTGAGAACATGGTATTGTGACACTTGACATTGCACATTGTATTGTTACTCTTAACTCTCACAGAGCCTCTCTTCACTCAGGTATATAAATAGATACTGGCGAATTTAATATTGGGGGTAATCCTTCGATGGACTGCAGACTTTACTTCCACTTCCGGGTTGCTGTTGGCTTCTTTTCAGATCGAGAGCTCATGCAAAACGGTTCACATGTAAATGACTTGATTTTCATGAGAATGAATGAACAGGTGACATACATTTAACTTTGCACAAGACTCTTACCACAGAGGCAAAACTCAAATCCATGAGCTGCCACAGTGGGCCTTCGATTTAATCGACGTAGTCCTTGCCGTCGTGGTTTCTTGAATTCTCTTATTAAGACAGTATGAGGGAGACTGACAGCAAGCAATGGAAATTACCGCTCCATTCCGAGAAAAATGTTTATATGAAGCGTGTTTATGCTATGTTTATAGCACAGTTCAAATCTCACTCGTAAATTTTTAATTAGAACGCGAAACATGTTAGATATTACCTCACCGACTGAGTAACAACCACGTACTCCAGCTGACTTAAAGTTCATTTGCGTTCTTTCCAAATATGAAAACTGCAAGCTAGAATTAGACCTCTAAATTAAACAATCATACCTTGGAAAAGTCTTGCATTCCTAAAGCTCCATTCGTTGATGAAGTCGGCATAAACAACTACTTCCTTTAGACGTCTCCACGAAAGTAGTGTGACCTCAGAGCGCCCAGTTCCTCTCGTCTATGTCATTTTACGTACCGATCTACATCGAATCTACAGTATTGAATGTCATGATTTACACCACAGCAAAGTATTTCAGCATTCTTGTAAGAATTTCAGTTCTGCTTTTGTATCACAGTGTTTGGATTAACCATCCGTATGTTTAGAGTGCAAGTGAATTTTAATTTGGTGTACACAGCGTGTACAAAGCAGATCATACATCAAAATTAACTTGGTGTGCATTAATTTTGACGGTTTTGTTTCCTTTGTTTACTTCATAACTTTCGGTAGACAAACGACTTAAATTCTTATTCGACTTCCCAGACATGTCAGAATTGATTACCTGTCCAAATTCCGAGAAAGGCGGCAGCATTTTCCTAGAATGCTGTCTTCTCTCAGCTAAAATGAATTAGTGTTGAACTGGTTAAGATTTCTCTAACCATGGAGCTTGGGTGCTGGACGCTTGTTTTTACTGAATTCTCGAGAAGTTAAACGAAACGTTAAATCATCGCGACATTTTTTTAATTTACCGCCGTCTAAGCGCTGTGAGATTAGAGAAAGTCAACTTTATAACGCCGGAGTCGACAACTTCTTGGGGCTTCGTGGGGCTTAGATTTTCGACTTCTTGCCGCTTCCAAAAGTTCTTGTGCGTGAACTGCGCAAGAACGTCCTGCGCTACTTCTACTTCTTCTTCTATTTTTGGACTGTACTGTAGCTCTATCTGTTAGATAACAGAAGGAAAGAAGTTGTTTCAATCAAAGGCATCGGTACTCCGCAAATACAGAAGGATACTTCCTGTTAGACAGTTTCCTGATTAAAAAAGGCATGCTTTCAGTTGTAAAGCCATAAGGAAGTTTACATTTCAGGAAGTAAAAGTAGCTAAAAGTACTGAAATGTTTGAATCTCCATTGTACACTGACTGTAGGCCATGCGACAGGAACTACTCCTTGCAGCTGAGGCTAATGCGGGGGTCTTTTCAGATTCCTTTGACTGATTTTTCCCGAATGAGCCGCGATTACAAGCTAGTTCGAAACCCAAGGATACGAATACGACCTAACTCATCGACTTCGCGGAGATGACCGTGTTTACGAAAAAGAATGTTGTGTTACAATGTTTGCAATAAAAACTAAAGTATCACTTACAGAAAAATAAAAACAATGAGAAACTTTTACACGAAAAAAAAAGTATGTAGCAAAGAAAAGCGTAATTTATCTCGTTTAATATTTTGATCGCAGCGTCAAAAAGTCAACTGAGTAACAAAATTAAGGTCACGCTGACCCGGATTAAACTAATGTTGTTTGCTTTAATGGTTATGCTGATATATAGCTGTAGGCTATGATCATCTTTATAATCCTTTAGAGGGCTACTTTCTAAGGACTCTAAGCAGTAGAAAATCTTGCTAAAATAATCTAACATTAAAATGAAAGTAAAATGTTAAAGGCGTACGAGGTGTTTAGCAGACAACAGTTATTTTATAAATAAAAGTTAATAGGTGTCAACTCGCTGGCCTCCCGTCGTTCTCCATTTGAGGCTAATGTCGATCGTTGCCTTACTGCATGGCAAGTTAAAAAAAAAATTCTGCATAAGGGAACATCAAAAAAGGACAGAACATCCTAGTTGCGTGTCTATCTTTTAAATGCGAAACTATACTAACCACGTCACTGTTTTGTGAGTTCGACAAAAGGATTTTCAGATCCCGCTTTACCTTCCATTGTTTCCTTTTTTAATGCCACGATCCCGCCATTTTATATGACTCGAGGACCTCGGTCTGATGATACGATACGTGTCCAGCGATAGCGGACACGTTTGAAGGAACCTGATTGGATACAGAGCCGCTTGTATTCATTACTTGAAACCTGGCACAGCTATATACACAAAAGGTTAGATATTTGCCAGCGTGCGTTTTTTTGAGCAGAACAATTTACGAAGTCACGTAAGAATTCAAATCCCGTATCCCGCACTGTTTCCTTTGCGAATCTCCCATCACAACCCCAAAATAACACGAAATCCCGCTCCCGCTCGTAATTGAAATTCCCGCTTCCCACAACTGTTTTAACGCAAACCCCTAATATCTTTCTTTTTTTTTTTTGCAACAATAACTCTACTTACAACAATAACTCTACTAATATCGCTACAAAAAAAAAGAGCCAAATCCCGTATCCCGAATCCCGCCAAGCCTACTATGGACGTTTGTACGAGAGTCCCGAATTTATTCATTTGTTTCCTTTTTTAATGAGGCCACCGATGGTTCCCTTGCTTTACTTGCGGTTCACAACGAGAACGGATTTGATTAATTATTACAGCCTATTGGTACAAATCGATAGGGTTTACAAAATAAAGTCATTCGGAACTGTTTCACATAATACTGCAGTAGTACTCTGACACGATGGTCGCAAAAGCGGCAGTCAATACTGCAATGCGTGCGGCCGGAGGAGAAACAAGAGCCAGACCTCCAGCAGCCACTGGCGCCGCTTTCGCTACATATTTAAGGACTTGCCATATAAAATCCGGTTTCTCTACAGCTTCCTTTTCCTTTTCAATCTCTCCAATTCTCTGTTTTTGACCACAGATCACGGCTTTTCTGGAATTCATCAGTTGCGCCAATTCCTTAAAATTCGCAGCGCGCTTTTTCTCTTCCTCGTCGCTCAGTGATTTCTTCATTTTTTCAATCTGGCTGTTTATCTTCTCAAGAAGCACTCTTACCTCTTCAGAATGCCTGTCGTTCATTTCCTTTAAAGAAGCTTCCATCTGCTCTTTAGGTAGCGCCGTCATCTGTGCACAAAGCTTCATTTTCTCTCCCTCGTGTCTGGCGATCAATTCTGACAGGGTCTTCATCATTTTCATGTTTTCCTCGTTAGATTTTTGCATCTCCAGAAACCGCTCCTCTTCGGCGTTATTTTCTTTAATGAAAGCTTGACGTTCCTTCTCGGCCTGCTCCATATCTGCCGCCATCATGTTTTGCAATTGTTGTTGCTGCACTTCATTCTCACTTTCCATTTTCTCGCGCTGTTGAACTCTCTCTTTTTCCAATCTGGTGATCAACATTTCCACCTTTGTAGAAGGAAAACAAAAAACACGGTCCTCATCGATAAAAAAGAAACAAGTTTAAAATAATCCTTAATCTGTATAACTTTTTACTTTTACAGTTATCCGCGGTTTTACATACTAAGGAGTTTCGTCCGCATGCCTTGTTAAACAAAGGAATATTTGACCGCAGACTCAGCTGCAATCATAACAGCTATTGTGATCCAGGCGAGGAGAAGGTGTGTTCCTAAATCATGTTCGACGGCCTGAGCAGAGGTCATTTTCAAGGTCAAGTGAATGTTACTCAGAAGATAACTCCTGCTTAAGCTAACCAACAGCTGTTCTCCTGGCTACGGACTCCCTTTTCTGAGTCGAACCCTCGATTCCTCTAGCTTCAAACTAGTTACTTAAATAGGTACAAATATAATCAAATTTTGGCCATTGATGTAATAAGACCTGTATGGGATAAAATACTTTACCTCTTCTCTGTGCTCTTCATTTGCTTGTTGCACGTTTAGTTGTAGCTCCTATTTATAATCATAGTTTTAATTAGAATTTCACCAATGTTTTTATATAAGTGTATCCGTCCAGTTAAATAAACGAGTTTTGGACTTTCTCATATCTCATTTCACTAATTGAAAGTTAATCAGTGCTATTGAAATAAGATAATACATTATCTTGTATTTTGCACAATGTGTTTATTAACTCAAGGCGAGGAAAAATATAACAAAAATTAACAAAACGGGTGAGAAATTGCTCTAAATCTACGTATACTAGATTACAGAAGCACACTAGGTACTAAAAATGAACTGATATTTATTGCTTCAGTGAGAAATTCAGTCCAAGAATTGTCTTTTCTTTCACGTTTTGGATTTACCACCCTTCTAAACATGACGTTCACACTTTCATGCACGCATAACGTACCTCAAGCCGTCTTCTCTCTTGCTCTCGGCAAGCTTCAATGACCTTCTCGTGGGCGGCTTTCTCGTCAAAGTTTGTCAGTTGTCTAAGCAACTGATGGTGTCGCTTTGTTTCCTTTGCTAGTTCCTACAACAATTTTTTCAATAAATGTCCGTTGTGAGAGAAATACTCTTTT
>OMLO01005901.1_pt1 | contig 10291 bp, 3 predicted proteins | sample 1674811 | NCBI WGS metagenome assembly OMLO01 (sample SAMN06265003, study PRJEB25207) | coral metagenome | isolation source: Coral host | place: Mexico:La Bocana,Puerto Morelos, Mexico | collected 2008-11-13
GAAACTCAGAGTTGCAGTGAATCATGTGTGTTTTCATTTAGTAACCCAATTCTATACACCGCTCTACACAAATGTGTTTGAGCACTCTTTAGCAGTGTTAACTACAACTTCTCATGATTATTATTATTATTATTATTATTATTATTACTATTATTATTATTATTATTATTATATAAAATTAAAAGCAAACAGGTTGATCGAATCATGTTAAGTTAAATGTATCTCGCCCGCTACCTTGAGAAAAGCGTCTTACATCAATAAAAGAAATTTTAATTAATGTAAGAACAACAGGTACCATCAGTTCAATCTAAATTCATTTTAGAATGTAATCACAGTGCTCCTAAAAAGGACTGCACGATGTTTGATCTAATTTCATTCTTGAACACTGCATGCTAAATCGTATTGCTCCTAACAGAACTTCCGCTCAAAGTAAAGTTAACAAAGAGCATCTTGAGCAACCGTTAGTTCAATCAAAAATTCATTTTAGCACTCTAATCAAATTGCTCCTAACTTAATTTCCACTTGATGTTTGATTTAACTTAATTCCTACACGCTAAGCACTTCTAATAAAATGACCGATCAACTTGCATTTAACATAGTAGTTCAAACCCATCCAATGCCTCGCACAGCTTTAATTGTGATCAGTACACTCCACAATGTCAGTGAGAGAGAGAGAAACTACACCAGTTTGGAGCAAAATGGTAAAAAAACCACACCAGTCTTCTCACTTGGCCACGAGGTTCATGACGTCATTCGAATATCCTGCTCTGATTGGTTCCTGATGGGTCAAAATAAGGGTTGGCCATCTTGAATTTTCAATTCAGCTCCAGATTGGCTGAAATTTCAAATTGCCATCTTGGATTTAAAGAATAATAGTATCCATTGTTCTCCAAACAATGGGCTATTGTCTTTCTCTGCTCCTGATTGGTTACTGGTCATTTGAGCATGCATTACTACTGTTGACTAGTGCTGTTTTATCTGTATGAGTTAAAAAGTGGAATATGCCCTTCTTGGCATTTGTTTTGTGTTTTGTTTTATTTTAAATTTGTTTTAGGAAATGTTATAACATCACTCAAGACAGCAACATCCAATGTCAACTTAATGCTTATGCAAATAATATGCTTTTACTAAGTGACTGTAAGTGGCCCCAAGTCCTACAATGGACAACAAAAGTAGTTGAGACACTGATTTGTATCTAGCATTAATTCTCTGACACCCCCAATCCCCAATTCGATGTTGTGTAGGCACTGTGTTCTGTGCAGTCTATGAAATAGAAAAATCAACATACACCAAGCTTGTTTGGCCAAGACGATTGGATACTGGTTTGCTCAATAGCCAGTAATCATTATTTTGCCTGTTTGGAATTATGTGCTGTGCCCCACAAGAAAAAAATTCTGCAAAGCTGAAACATATCCTATTTAATATATCCTTTAATGTCATGACCAAGCTCATTCAATCAAGATGACAGGGTATTGGCCTCATTTTTCTTTCTGTGTATGCACACAAAACAACTTGACTTCATGCTTGGTCATTAACCTCCAATAAATTATCACTTACCTGTAACACTATCTAACTTGACTACAGAATTACCGGTATGCCAATTTTCTTATTAATAACATTATCTTACCTCACTATATCCCACAAAGTCTCCATTTGCTCTTTGCAAGTTAAAGTTTATTATAGGACCTTGCCTTGTCTTGTCCTTAAAATCAGTGTCACAGTATATCTTACACAATTCTTTACCAGAGTTGTGTGTCATTGAAGACATCTTGTCATACACATACAATGCAATGCTGTGAGTGTGATTCAAGACAGCTGTCATAGATCCTGTAAGCTTTTCAAACACATTGAATGCATGATGCAAAGCAACAATCTCTAAAAATGGAGGAGTGCCATCTTCAAATCTGTAAAAAAGAGAAGTTTAAACGAGTTAACAGCTCACAGAAAGAATTCTAAAATGACAAATTAACTGCTCACATCATACACTGTGAAGTAGCTCAGTTAAGGTTGTTTTCTTTTGTTTTCAAAAATTCCTTCCTATTTAAACATCTTACTTGAGAGGGATTTGGTTTATAATGCAACATTTCTTATTTTCATTTAACATACCTTAGTTTTCCACTTTTATTTTTCATTTATTACTAGCTCATAAATGATTTGATTTTTTTGGATTTTTTTTTTTCTTTAACACTGTTCTTTCTGTGATCTGATTTGTGATCCGATCTGTGATCCAGTCCAGTCAGATCCGGTCCGATCCCGATTTTGTCAACGCGACCTAAAGTACATATCTTTGTCCTTGAAACACAATACTTTTCTATTTGTTTATTACACTTTATTGAATAACAGTTATTCAAGCCACAAACATCATTGACATAAAGTAGTACATCTGCTTGTTTCTGCTTATTTGTTCTTGTCTTTACAATAAAACTATCATGAGTCATACAACGGTAATTCTCTTAGTTCCTTGCCCCCAGGTGGGGGATAGGGCCGGAAACAACGGTAATTAGCTGAGCAATAATTTTTTACAACGGGTCTCCTTCTACACAATCTAACGGCAAGGTAAATTAAAAAATCAGTGATATGAAGTTTTTCATTCCAGATGAATGTGGTGTATTTTACATAATATACCGCTTAATTCTACTCGACTTACTGTTTTTCAGTGAACATTGATTTGTCTACATCGCAATCTCGATGGTTCTCTGTCATGGTAGGTATATTACTTAACAAGTAAACTTTGACTTACTTCCTGACCGTTTGGACACTTTTTCATCTCCATACTTGCTAGTATTTAAGCTTACCCAAGTGTTTGGGAATTTTCCACTCAGTAACGACAAACTCTTTCTTAAGACTGTATTTCCACTTTATTCCCAGCAGTTCAGTACTCTCAGCAAGTCAACAATTCACAATCCTAATCATGATAATCTTAACTTTGACATTCTGTTCTAGCTCTTAAGTACACTTGTATCAGTCTAAAATTACTGTTACACGATCTCCTATTGGCTCTTAAAAGGCTTTTATCTCTAAGTTGTGGTGTCCATTCACTATGTCTCATCCGGTTCTTGTTTACAATGTGTCACTCACTCAGGTGTAGAAACTGTTCGTAATTAGTCGGGCTGAACGAGATGGCCCAAGCCTGACTTTGGAATAGCAACCATGCAGTCCGAGCCCGATGCCATATTGAAATAGAAACCACATATCAGTACAATTGTCAAGATGACGCAAAAATTGGATTTACAGGCATGCTTTTTTGTTTAAGGTTACATGTACATGTCATGAGTTGCATTACTTGAACAGATAAATGTTATGCGACAACAGGTATTTGTTGTACTGACTAGCCACAAAAGTTCTCTGTTTTTGCGTCATCTTGACAATTGTACTGATATGTGGTTTCTATTTCAATATGGCATCGGGCTCGGACTGCATGGTTGCTATTCCAAAGTCAGGCTTGGGCCATCTCGTTCAGCCCGACTAATTACGAACAGTTTCTACACCTGAGTGAGTGACACATTTGCATATCTAAGTCCCGCAAGAAACCCGTTTCAACGCTTTGCGCTTCCACGAGTGTAAAAATGACAATCCATCCCTAACACTTAAAAATCAAATCACTAACTGCCAAGACTTATTTCAGTTACTGACCCGTTAACTAAATCACAATATTCCTTTAAGCAGTTTGCAATGAACTTCTGTCAATAATACCTAATAATTTAGGCATTTGCCTTTATTACTTAGTCAAAATTCAGCCCTGAGCTCAGCAGACAAGAAGTGAATGGAAGGCCTAACATTATCATGCAAGTTTGAGCTAACTATACCATACATTAGTCGTGGTTACACACACCTTGTACCCAAGGTGTCAACCGTGAACAATAGATTTGGGTTGGAATGACCTAGAAGCATTTAGTGGGAAATTTAATTCTTCATGGATATCCACAACATCAAAATGCATGGACTGATTGCAGTCATTCTAACTTGTGTTGCTCATCCAATGATCTCAAATTGACCTAGCAATCCAGCATTCTGTTTTGATGTTTTGAGAATAACGCACAGAAGGCACTTTTTTATTTGCTCCAGCTACTCTATTTATTTCATAGAGCTTGCTGTATGTTACATGTTATGTTATTATCTTATGTACCAATTGTACTCAAATTTTTGTACTCGAAAGTTTGCCATGCTTTTTACTGTTTGTGCTCCAGATTATGCAGTTTCCTGTTATTGACATTTGCTGCTTTCCAACTGGTGGAACAGCTTAGTGATTAGATAAAACATAGATAAACCATACCGCTGACCTGGAAATGTCATGAGTAATTTGTTTGTTCCCTTTGATGTAGGATGTATAGTGATTTCCTGTGGCAGTTTCACTTTGAGAATGCCAGTTACACACAAAACACACACTACCATTGGGTTGTTCTACTTTCCTGAAGGGCTAGTGGAACCACAACTATTGTACATGTATTTTCACCACTGAGAGGCTTTGCTAACAGAGTACTGACAGTTCACCAATAGACTTCTAACAGATGACTGAATGACTATGGCAGATCACTAACAGAGTAGCGACAGATTACTGACAGATCACTTACCATCTACTGACAGCTTACTGACAGATCACTCACAGACTTCTGACAGACTACTGACAGATTACTGACAGACTACTGACAGATCATTGACAGACTTCTGACAAACTACAGACGGGTCACTAACAGACTACTGACAGTTTACTAACTGATTACTGGCAGACTACTGACAGTTTACTAACAAAGTAAACTAGACTAGACTACTGACAGATCAGACTATTGACAGACTACTGATAGACTGTTTACCATCTACTGACAGATCACTAATAGACTACTGACAGACTCCTGACAGATTACAAAACTGCCGACAGACTACTGACAGATTACTGACAAACTGCTGACAGACTACTGACAGATTACTGACAAACTGCTGACAGACTACTGACAGATTACTGACAAACTGCTGACAGACTACTGACAGACTACTGAAGGATCACTGGCTGATTACTGACAGATTACTGACAGAATTCTGACAGATCACTGACAGATCACTGACAGACTACTGATAAATTACTGACAGACTACTGACAGATTACTAACAGATTTTATACAATAAACCAAGTTATTCTCGCATTTTGATGGTTCTCGCCTATGATCTATTAGAGGACAGACACACAAGTGACGTCATCACCACAAAGTTTTTCCTTCTGCATTTTAAAACGCCTCGAAATTATTGAAAAATAAGATAATATTCTACGTGACTGGTGAAGATAAAGTACAAAAACGTCTTATCGAGGCATTGAACAGGTACGAGTAGCAGGAAAAAGTAAGAAAAAGGCTTCTCTTTTTTTTAGAATGACTCAGAAAAAATACTCGAGCAGTCTCAGTCGGCAATTGAGCGAGACTAAATGAAAAACAAAATTGATCTTGCTATGCCTCAAATTTAACAAATTCAATAAACAAAGTGTTTGTTACATTAATTTATTTAAAAAATTCAACTTAAAATAGTTGTTGACACCTTCATATCAGGAATGAGACAGACAAAAAAATCATCCCTTCTTAAATTCAGTTAAAATAAACACGTAACCTTACTTTCCGACGCAAATGTTCCAGTCCATATCAGGGCACTACAGTGAGAAAAGTATAGCTCACCACAGCTCGCGGCCAACTGTATTGCAGCCATAAGGTGTCCACAATACCACGTCAAACTAATTTGGGAATCACTAACCACAGAGGACACAAATTTCACCGTCGGTATCCTCCTTTCATTCAAAACTCGAATCGAATGGCGTGCAGTGTTGACCGCAACTGCATGTTTTCCGAGCGTATTCTTTCAGCCCCAGCAATATTCAAGGAAACATTCAAGCTTTTCGGCCCACAAGGCTGCTCTGATGACAAAAACTGAGTTGATTTTTCCAGCATTTTCTTTAACATTTAGAGATTTCGCAGTTCAATTCTGCTTTCGCTGTAAGTTTTCATTCCACGAGAAGCCATTTGAGTAAAGTTTGACAGTGGCGTGATTTTTCTTGACCAATCACAATTCCTTTTTATGCATAGCAACCAATGAGATAATAACATCAGTGACACACTTGGCTGTCGCCTCGTGTGCCACTTTTTTGTTCTTACCACATTTTGATGTCATCTGTGATCTATTACTGAACAGATGCACAGCAACATGGAATCTATTTGTTAAACTGACAGAACACTGACAAACTACTGACAAATTACTGAGAGACTATTGACAGACTACTGACAGATCACTAACAGACTACTGGCAGATCATTCAGATAGACTTCTGACAGATTACTAATAGACTTGCGCTAATTAAATTCCACGACAGACTTCCACTGACAGGCTCAGTGCTGCTTATAATGTCTGCTTTGGAAAGCTCTTCATTTACTGTATTACAGCTCTTATATAATTATGTCTAATATTAATACACTAGTGCAAAAAAGTTCACACACCTTTCAGCAATGTTGTTCTTCATGACATGAAATCTTTCGCTAGAAATTGTAGCCTGGACTGTTCCTCCGCCATAGTAACAATTACGTAGAATGTATGAGCTACTGTTCTTAACAATAAGAGCACCCAAACCAGTTGGAAAACCAAATATCTTGTAAAAGGAAATGGGAACAAAATCAGCAGTACAAGAATTTAAGTCCAAGGGAGAAGTGCTAACAAATGAAGATGCATCTAGAACAACAAACCAATGACACAGATGACTACTAGTGAATAAAGATCCTTGCTGAATTTGAGAAACCCATTCTAAAGGGTACTTTCTCCCTGAGAAATTACACATAGCAGGAAAGGCAAATAAGTTGTGGCAACAGTTGACGTATTCTTTCACAAAGAAATCATCAGTTTCATCTTCATTGCCAGAGGAATCAAATTGTTTGAAATGTAAATGATCCTCCATTCCCTCACTTGTGAACTGGAGTTGTTTCAGCAAGTCTTTCTCATTGATACAGATAACTTGTGCTCCACTTAAAGCAGCTCTTTCCCTGATACCAACCACTGATGTATGATTCTCGTGAAGATAACAGAAACGGCTTCTGTGAGGGCTTTCCTTGCTGAATACTGCCTGCCAATCAAAGCTCTCTGCCAATAGCTTTAAAGCAGCAGTAGCACCAGTAGTAAAAATCACAGTGTGAGTTTTACAAGAGGTATTAAAGTGCTTTAAAATTCTGCTGCGAACCTGCTCCAAAATATCACTAGACAACTGACTGCTAGGGTTCCCACTGTGTGGATTCCCATAGACATTATTGGTTAAGTCATTGTAGATGCTTCTTATAGCACTCTCTGGATACTGAGTTGCTCCACTATGATCCAGGTAGGTGATATCTGAGAGATAATGATTTTCAGATCATGAGCCTCCTGTGGGATTTCATTTAAGATAAAATTGTGCAGCACACTGATTCTTACATGTAAATTTTCATGTAAATCTACATGTACTTTTTATTGAAAAAATGAATTCCATTCAAAGTGATAATTTATGTAAGTGGCCACACATAATGTCCAAAGTGCGACATGAAATATTACATTTTTTTGCTACTAAGTGACTGAAAAGCTTACCAGTGGACTTAGCACAAAGATATACATTTTAAATGCTTTGTTAGCCTTTTGGCTAATCAATAAAGTTAAGGTGGAACATGTGTACTAAAGGCATCCCCAGTCAATCATATGTCTTCATATCTTCATCTCCATCTCTGCAGTTCAAATATATGATCTTTTATATACACAATTGTAAAACAGATACTAGAAAATACATGTAACTCAACCCTACACACTAATATATTATATTACATATGGTAAATAAACACTACAAGAACAATAGGAAAGCTTACACTCCTTGTGGCACACTACCTAGAATAGAGTACAATAATTATTATAATATTAGTTCTAACCATATTCACCTTTTAAAATATAAATAAGTAAACATTTTTATATTAGTCTTACTTTTCACTTAGCTTGTTCATGGGATCGCACAATGCTGGTTGCTAGTTTTAAGTTCCTAGCTATTTAATTTACACTGTCTACTTTTTATTTTCACTGAATATTTAATGTCTGATTGAATTCATGACCAAGTAGGAATTTTTTCATCATTTCACATTCATAGATATACTTCTTCATTAGAATTATAAACTTTTTGAATTTCCATCCCCGTCGACAGTATATATGGAAGAGTAATCTTGAAAATTCGAAGAAGATTTAACAAATTTTCCCACTGCCCATTGTCTTAGTTGACCTGAACTTTCAAACTGCAATTCGTGTCTACCGATAATTTGCCCGCTTTTGCGAGAAAAAATTCGGTTTTCTCAAATTTTCCTTCCAACTTCCAAATGAAAATTCACTCTGTTCGTTAATTTTGCCGTCAATTCCTGGTAGTAAGATGAATTAGAGAGAGCAAAACAAGAATGTGGGAGGCGCGGTGGCCTAATGGTTAGTGCGCTCATCCCTGGAGCGAACGGTCCGGGTTTGAGCACTGGCCAGGGACACTGTGTTGTGTCCTTGGGCAAGACACTTAACTCTCAGAGTGCCTCTCTCCACCCACGAGTATAAATGGCTACCGGCAAATTGTTGAGGAAAACAAATTGCAGGGGAACGACCTGCGATGGACTAGCATCCCGTCCAGGGGGAGTTGAAATACTCCTGGCCGCTTCATGCTAACAAAAACCGGGGATAAGCTCCCACTCTATGAGCCAGTTGGCTCTAAGGCTTCATTTTTTTTAAAACAAGAATGTGTCCGATAAAAACCTTGTGGTAGCCTCTGTGTCTTTTGTCAACCGAACATCTCTGCACTTTTCCTTCTCTAATCCCACTTCTTTGCAATTCAATGTTACATTATGTTTATGGTCTATGTTTGCCAAAACAAACTTTTAACAGGTAGCTTAAAATGTTGAAATAGTAGAGGCCAAAATGGACAAACTTGAAATGTTTGTCCAAAACTGAGATTGTCGCAATGACTGCCATTTAATTCTTTGCTTCTTGTGCTTACCATTTTGAGAGATGTGGACAGTCTGACAATCATCATTAGTTCATACTTTTAATTTAACACGGTAAATAATTCTGTAGAGATTCAGAGTAGAGATTCAATCTCTGGTAGAGATTGTAGGCAGTTGTACAGTATTGTACAAAAGTAATGCAAATGTCTTTCGCTGAAATTTGCTTCCAACTATGCGACTTTCCAAAGATAATTTGCACAAAGAAAATTGACTTTGAATTTTCAAACAAAAATTTGCTGTGCAATAACTGTCTTCGAACACTTGAACGAAAAAAAACAATTTTCTTTATTTCTTCTGCTTGAACATTCCCAAGCATTTTCTACTACTACTTTCTTTTCTTTTTTGCTGTCATTTCAATTGTTTGCAAACCCATACAATGCATAATTTTCAAAACAAACGTTCGACAGTTTTCATAACAGTTCTACAAGACATACCTGGATATACTTCAAAGGTTGCTTATACTGTTCAGGTCATGTTAAAAGCATCAAAGCTCTTCCACAATTATTCCTCTGCCATTGTTTGGCTCATGTTTGGAGGCTACAAAGGCAACATGCCGACGCACACCATGTTTTCGTAAAACCAGTCTGTGCGCTATCTTGTTTTTGTGCGAACAGTGTAAACTGCAGGTTGCAGGTCGCAGGTTGCAGGTCAGGATTTCACTTAGATGTGGAAGGAGTTGGATAGCCTTTTTGTTTTGTTGTCTCACACTTGCGTGAGAGCCCAAAAAAAGAAAAAAAACCCGATGTTGAGATTTCCGGAAGTCTATTTGTATTGTAGTAAATAGGACAAGAGCAAATTTTGTCCCAGGTTGCATAATTATATGATTATAGATCGGGTTAAAAATCCCATATGCTCACGAAACAAGAGAGAAAACATTTTGCTATCGGAGTTTTGTAGTATTCTTTGTGCAAAATTGAAAGGATAACATATTGGTAGTAGATGGTGGCGCATGTGGACACCATGGACAGTAAGTGAAATGGCCTTTTATGGCTTTTTATTTTATTTAACTGAATTGAAACATTGTCATTGGTACGGAACAAATCGTAGTTATAACAAAAAAGCGTGACAGTGAAACATGAACTCAATTCTCAAAGTTAAATTATTACAAATACGTTTAACTCAATCAGGGCTACATTTTTTAATACCTGAACTTAATATATTTAATTTCTTGCGGTGTTCCTCATGGAGAGTCAATGACACGACAACTAATTGTTGCTGATGGAAAGCTGTAAATTTAACAATTTATCTTGGCAATAATCAAAATTAAATTATATAAATTACTCG
>OMLO01005902.1_pt1 | contig 10289 bp, 8 predicted proteins | sample 1674811 | NCBI WGS metagenome assembly OMLO01 (sample SAMN06265003, study PRJEB25207) | coral metagenome | isolation source: Coral host | place: Mexico:La Bocana,Puerto Morelos, Mexico | collected 2008-11-13
ATTTGAATCTACAGTGTCTGACAGGAAAAGATTGCTATAAACAGTTTTCTCCTGCCTCCCCTGCTAATCTTGCTTTTGTGTCTGCTATTTGCATATGCAAATTTGCAGACCCAATGCAGAGCTGTAGAATTTTTTTAGTCGTCTTCAGAAACGTTTTAGACGAGGGGGGACTAGAAAGGCCTACAGTTTTGCCCGATAAACTGAGAGACTGGGTACGAGTTTGTCGAACACCTCGAAGAATGAAGTGGGCCATCTTGTAATTTTTTCGTAAATATGTTGTTTTTTTGCCTATGGGCCGCGAGTCTGCTCACACGTAGATGAAAGCTGGTAGAGGTATTTATGATTGTGGTCGTGTTCGGTGACAATAGCATGGTCGGCGAAGTCAAAGAGTTTATATAAGAAACCCGGGAAGGCCAGAAAGTGAGACGGGGAAATAAGCTCGTAGACTTTTTTCTTGGCGAGAAAATTTGATGGTTTCCACTCGATTTCTCTCATTATGGAGTCCAAGTTAAGCTAAAGTTCTTGTTAAGGATTAAGTTTCACTGTATCTTTATCGTTTTATTTTGTATACACACATTGAAATTCTGCTTGTGTTAGTGTCGGAAATTCGAAATTTGTAAGCTTGTTTTATTAAAGTACTTATTGAAAACATACGAATTGCCTCATCTTTAGTTTGGCAAGATTTCCGTATAACCCCATATATTTATTATGCATACAGTTCTTTGTTTGAGTTAACAATAGCCGAAACAATGGAATTCCTTTGAGACTTAACCGCTTTGAATAACTATAAAATTTTGCTTATTCTTTTAGAACTTCTACTGCGGACAGATAAGGATTTACTTGTTTCAGAAATGAAATAAAAATTGAGGGTGACCGGCTTCGTTTCAGAGTGATAAGGCGTGTAGAAAACTAGTCTGATTTTGATAAATTGGTGCGCGTAATTCAGCATGGTCTCCACGGTTTTAAGGTTAAAAACTTGAGTAATATTTTGTATAAGTGAATCTACGGAGCCCAGTGAGTGCCACTGGTTTCCCAGTGGTTTCCCTTTCTTTTTTCTGCCCTCATGTCGAGTTTTTTGTCGAGTTTTTTGTCGAGTTTTTTGTCGAGTTTTTCGTCGAGTTTTTTGTCGAACTTTTTGTTGAGTTTCTTGGCGAGTTTTTTGTCGAGTTTTATGTCGAGTTTTTTGTCAAGTTTTTTGTCAAGTTTTTTGTCAAGTTTTTTGTCGAGTTTTTTGTCGAGTTTTTCGTCGAGTTTTTTTGTCGAGTTTTTTGTCGGCTTTTTTGCCGAGATTTTGGTAGGTACTTAGTGTTACCTGTCATATAGCGGTTTAACATTGTCTATAAGACACATATCGGTAATTACACAACTATATAGCCATACATGGCCATACATAGTTATACAGCCATACATAGCCAGACATAGCCAGACATAGCCCTACATAACCCTACATAGCCCTACATAGCCATACACAGCCCTACACAGACCCTCCATAGCCATACACAGCCATGTAGTCTGCCAAATTTTACGGAATTTCACCGAGAAAAGGCGGGAAAATTCACTATCGGTTTTTAATTTTGTGCCCTTTTTTCAAATCATTAAAATATCAGACAACACTGCCGGTTTCCTTCGAGTGCGCACAATCTACACTAGCCTACGTCCTCAGCGGACATACCATTATAGAGAGCCCTTTTAAAGTATAACATGGGCCTCAGAACCAACCGCATTTATTGACGCGTTTATAGAAGGACTACGTTTTTTGCTTGGCTCAGTTTTTCAAATTTTATATAGGGCTATGTATGGTTATGTATGCTATGTATGGCTGTGTATGGCTGCATGGCTATGCATGTCTATGTATGGCTATGTATGGCTATGTATGGCTATGTAGCGATGGCTATGTATGGCTGCATGGCTATGTATGGCTATGTATGATTGTGCAGGGATGTGTAGGGATCTGTAGAGCTATTTAGGACTATGCAGGGCTATGTATGGATGTGCATGGCTATGTATAATTATGCATGGCCATGTATGGCTATATACGGTTGGTCGCGGTTAAAAGGGATGACTGGAAAGGACCTCATTAAATATTCAACTGCAGACAATAGTCTGCAGTTGAATATTTAATGAGGTCCTTTCAAGTCATCCCTTTTAAAAGCGACCATATCTCTTATAGACAACGTTAAACCACTATATGACAGGTAACACTACGTACCTACCAAAATCTTGGCAAAAAACTCGACAAAAAACTCGACAAAAAACTCGACAAAAAACTCGACAAAAAACTCGACAAAAAACTCGCCAAAAAACTCGCCAAGAAACTCGACAAAAAACTCGACAAAAAAAACTCCGCAAAAAAACTCGACATAAAACTGAACATGAGGTTAGAAAAAAGAAGGGGAAACCATGGCACTCACTGGGCTCCGTAGATTCTACAGGTTCGATTTGGTTTAATACGCATCTTTTTTTTTTAGGGTGAACAATGTCTCTCTCTAGGGTGAACTCTCTCTCTCAGGAGACAATAGAGGAACTCTGCAGCACCTTAGAAAAGGTGCCAACATTAAACTTTGAAGTCCTCATGAAGTCAAGATCGTTCCGTTTGATTTACAAGGAAGATGTTGCAGCTTTGATACCGGACAGTAATGTTTTGTTAAAAGATATGGCACTTCGCGATGTAAAGGTGCAACACTTGCTGAATGGCTTAGAGGAAATTGGACACAAAAAGGCTGTTTCCATAATCATGAAAGGTAGCTAGTCATTTCATTGTATTTGTTTTATTAGTACCCTAAATCGAGTGTATTAGAGACCGCTGATTTGATTCTATGAGACAAACTATTGGCAAAGCCACTGAGAAGTAGAGTTTTTGTGAGCTCTTGTACAGGACCAGCTAAAGTACGTCAGTCAGTAAGTTTGGGTGATTCTTTCAGTCATTGTCAGTGGAATACGAACTGGTCTAATGACATGAAAATTTACCTTAATCGAGATTGTGGATGGGGTATAACTAAAAATTATAGCTATAGCCGAGAATTATTGTAAGTCCAAATTTTAACTGCCAGCCATCATGATAATCCTTTGCTGATAGTACGAGGACGTGAATGGCTTTCTCTTATCATTCTAATGTATATGTATCATTTCCAACTTGACTGTTGCCAACTTTCTATTGCCAGAAGCACAAAAGCTGGGACTTAATGTACAGGACTCATGTGGACGCCCACCCCCTGGACACAGTATTGATCGGAGTCAAGAGGTATGAATATTGATTTTAAACCAATGTGTAATTGTAAATGTTGTAATTTACGTAAATCAGTTGTATTTACATTTACTAGTACAATTCATGATAGTTAATCAATAATCACACGAATATATTAGATATTCCAACCAATGTCCAGTTGTCCAGCTGTTACATAATACCAGTTAGACTTAGGAGATCGTGATTTCAAAGGTTAATCTGGTAATATGGCCTCAAGTGAATGACAATGCGGGCACAATGTTTCGGCTTGTTCCCTTTTTTACGGGAACAAGCCGAAGCATTGTGCCTTCATTGATCAAGAAAGAAAGTACTCTAATGATTTTATGAAATAGTTTTTAAACTTTTAGTTAGACATCAGGTTAGCTTTCTTATTGACTTTTTATTGAATTTTAATCTAATTCAATCTGTTTTGTATTCTTTTAGCAACCACTGTAAATTTTTAACTTCTAGGATTAATTTTCATTTCTGTAAAGCGCAAGATCATTTCATGGATAGTAGTCCTATTTGTTTTAGTATTTTAATATTGTTATATTAATATTATTATTGCAAAATCAACTGTCAAGATCTTGTAGATATTCTGATGAGAACATAGTAACAAAGCTGATTTAGTTTATAGGCAAGAATACTAATTTCAGTAAAACAAAATAGCCTTTTAGGGATAGCTTACGAAGCCAAGAAAAATAAATAATTAGTTAGTTATTAAATTGGCCAATTTTAAGGTACATACATGTACTATCTGAATTACACGGTCAGCTTGAAAATTATCCTAGACTATGATATTGTCAAAGCATAACAACTGGCAGTAAGACAGTTAGATCGAGAATAGTAACTATTAATTTGTTCGAAATCTCTTGTTCCTTTTTTATTTTTGCGTTTTTATATCCTCTCCCAGTTTGTTTCGTGCTTCCTCTCTCCCTCCTCCCTTCCTTTCTCCCTTCTTCTCTTCATTCTGTCTCTCTCTCACTCGCACTGTGCCCGCTCTCTCCATGGTTCTTTATCTCTGCAATCCTTCCTTCTATCCATCAATCCTACCTACCTGCTGTCCTCTAATCTAGCTCATGAGCTTTTTCGCAAGTGCCACGCTTTCCTGCGTGTACTTCACAACAAGCCAAGCTGCTGATTACTTTAAAATTAATTTGTAAAACCTGAATTTCGAAAAGGTCTCTTTTTTAGCCGGTATCGCTATTCAGTTCGTAAGGCAGACCCAATCGAAAGTACAATTATTCCGTTATTAAGTTTCTCCTTTTCTGATTTATTATCTTCTTTTTTCTCTAAAACAGCACGAAGAAACAGAAAGCTACTCCACTTTTTCCTGCGAACAGAGCAGGGAACAAGTCGAAACATTAAAGTCTCCAATTCAAGAGGAAGGCAGAGAAGACTCAGGCCATACTTTTGATTCTGGATTTGGCTTGTCGCCATTAAACGTAGCATCATATCTGATTGCTTCAATTTTCCGTTGTTTTTCAGCCTAAAACACCCTATCCAAAATGTTAAAACCCGCTGCTGTTTATGTGTAAATCCTATGACATTTTTCAGTGTCGCACAGGAAATCGAAAGCAAGAAGCAAATTTGATTGACACGAAACAATTCGTTTTGTTGGTTCGTAGTAATGATAATAATTGAAAATATAGGGTAACCACTTCAGTTATAAAACTGATTCCATTGCGGGCCCTGTAAAATAAAACAAAGATTAAATGAATTTATTAATTAGTTCCTTTAAAGAACTAGAAAAGGTAGTGAACTTCTACTGATTTTCAACACCCAGAACAATTTGTTATTGGAGTTTGTTAGTGCCAAACGCAGTTTAATTTAAAAATCGAGAGAGTAACGAAGACCTTTTTTCTAGCTCAAAGCAACTTCCGTCATGTTGAAATGGGAACAAATTTAGCGTGCATTACACATGTTTTAAAATTATATGTGTTCAAGCTGAAATTTTAATTTTTAGGTTTTGTTGGTTAAATGGATTAGCTTGAGTTATGCGAGTACCTGGTGACAAATTATAATGAACCGTTACAAAATACAATTTTTCACTGTAGGCGTACGGGCAACTTCAGACTTGGGGGGCGGTGACCTTCTTGTCAAAAAAAGTTACGTAATGCCAAAACGCGTTAGTGTTGAAAAGACGTAATTCGTAATTCCTACATTTAATGAAACTGTTGTAGTTCCAAAAATAGGTATATTCCACTCAGTGACATCTATCAACAGTCTCATTCTAAAAATAAAACAGTACCTAGTCCTGGAAATCACGCCAACCGTATTATTTTGTTGTTTTATCTCAAGTGCCGTTGCCTGAATCATGAGCATTTTGCCCGAAAAATCACATAATTTCCGCAGCTAAGAGTGGCTGCAGCCCCCCTAGTCCCTGAGCCCGTACGCCTATGTTTTTTACGTTGTTATTGTAAGATAGTTATGTTATGCAGGTTACGTAATGAGGCTAGAAGTGCATATTCATGGAGTTTGTCTTTTAGGATTTGTCACTCGACGACATCTCCGTTGATCACTTCATTCTGGAAGTTTTTGTTTCAGTTAACTCTCCGTGTTTTTTTTTTATAGTACAATTTTGTTGTAATGCGATGCCTTCTCCTGTACGACTGGTCTTTGTTACTTGTACTAAGTTAGAAATCATTTTGTTTTCGTTTCAGTGCAGAGTCATTAGACAGCATATTGTGAATTTAGCGCATGCGGAGTAGATAAAATAAAAAGAATTATGGGAAGGTATTTAGAACTGTTGTTAATTGTTTACTATGAAGCGAACTGAAGGGACTAAACCAGGATATTATTTGTAACCGCCCTTTCAACGTGTTGATTTTATCAAGGTGGCATTGTGGAGGGGGATACCATATTAGTGAGTAGATATATCATATGTTAGTATAAATCTACTAGCGTTCTATCACAAATGCCGCGCTCTGATTGGCTACGCTACCCACTATGATAGTGAGTAGCGTAGCAGTGTGTCCATGTTAACAAAATGACGGCCGCTTTTTGGCGTTTTCGAAGTGTCTGTGTCTTTTATTAAGTTTTGAACGACTAGTAGATTTATACCAAAACAATTAGATTATTCGCTCTCGATTTCTATGCGTGATAGTTGACTCGGGCTGCGCTCACGCGATAGAAATCTCGAGCTCATAATGTAATTGTTTATTATAGGGGGATCTTTGCTGACGTCATTGTTTACATTTTTGCTCATTTGCATACGGCTTTACGTACGGAAGGAAACATGTTAGAAAAAAAATGGCTCCAGAAAGCTAAAGAGCTAGTGAAATATAATACAAGGAGAAATTTGTAGCTCTTTGTGTGTAATATTCAAGAAGAAATTGTCTTTCAAAACCTGCAAAATCTCTGGATGGCAAAAGTGCTAATGAGCTCATGCATTCTTTGTGAAATTTTAGCTTTTTAGGCTCGTGTTGTGCAAAAAGTATTCAATGCATCAGAGGCCCCTACCAATACAGGAAAGCAAAGGAAACCCATAAATAGATTTTCTCATGGTTATCATGCTAGCGGTATTTCTCGCGGGCGCGTATGCACGACGGCAGCAACGACGACGACGACAATGACGGAGTCGTGCAACATGGCGGCCATACGCCAGCCAGGCTCCTGCTCCAGATAATTTATTTATTTATTCAGTTTTCACTGCGATTGTATAACAAAAATTGTATACAATATTAACAAATAATGATAATAATAATAGTAATAGCCACATTAATAAAAGTCTTTTAATCATTTTTTTTCCGTTTACAACAGTGCTACAACTACTTATTACAGGAATAATAACTACTTACAACAGTAATACAAGTACTAACACTACTTACTCTAAATAACAATACGATGTAATTACACATGCTACTTACAATACTAAAATGTGCATAACAATTTTACTCTACAAAACGATACATTTACCCTTTTTAAGTTACGGTACTAATACCATTTCTGATGCTTCTTACATTCATATTATAACAATTGCAGTAAAACACTAATAACTGAATTTACCACCGAGACTGAATATATAGTGTAAATTGAATTAATTAGTTTATATTTCACATTTTTCAACTTTCCATTGCAAAGATAGCGCTGACTTCAATTCGAGAAAGTTGAAAATCTTAGTACATAACAATGCAATGGGGAAGACTAGAAGGGAGGGAACTGACGAACCATATGTGTTAACCGCTGATGCAGTAGCCCAGGTGGTATAGGGTGCTTAGGGTCGAAAACCTTACCTTTATAAAAAATAGTACATAATCTCTGAAAAGAACACTCAATGTCGTCTTGCAGCAAGGCACAGTGAGTGTGTGATCTTGTCTGTACTTCAACTGCGACAAGAACCACTTTGTAATCGCTTTAAATACGGCACCGTGATGGCACTTAGCTAGTCGTTATTGCTAAAATAAATACAAAACAGGCTGAAAACAGCGCTACTATTGGCTTTCTTGGCCCATTTGACGTTGTTTTTAATTTACAATTTCTCTCAAATACTGATAGCATTTATTTAATGGCCGACAATTGTAACCACTAATGATCTCTAATTAACTGCCATTAGCGGCATTGATAGTAACAACGAAAACAAACTCGCTGGTTGTTATTGTTGAATATACAGGCGTATTCATCCGTTTCAATAGCATCTCTAACCCCCAATTTATAGCCAAAGTCAAGCTATTTAACCTTGTGCATCCCTTCGGATGTACTGTGGTAGTGTGTCGCTGAGTTTTATGAATAGCATTATACCTCAGTCTGTTGTTTGGTTGTTGTTTTCTGTCATCATAATTAATTACTCAGTTGTTTGTTATCTATAACAGGCGTCCATCACTGAAGGTATCCTGTCTATAATAATTACAATAGCGTTTCATAGTTTTCTTTATATTTATCGAAAACAGCATTCGCTTCTAATGAGCTCTCATTAGAAATTCCTTGTTTGATCAACTTTCAATCCCTAGTATTTTTAATCGATCATTTGTCGATCTTTTTGCTTTATTTTTACGTTGTGTTGTTGTATTTTGCTGCATGTACAGATTTTCATCACTTAGCAGTTAGTAATGGTAATAGGACTGAGTGGAGTCCAATTCGGTCTGTAATCATACGAGTGATAACAAAATCGGACGACCGCACAGCGGGAGTCCGATTTGTTTATCACGATCACCAATTAATCATAAAAATTACAATTTCCGAAAAAAGAAGAATACCAAGGTACGAAAAGGGAAAATTTACATTAAAAGTTTTTACAATGTTTCTATGTTTTGACAATATTTCTATCGGTGATAACAAGCTATCCGAAACAACTTGACAAGTGAATTAGTGGAGTTTTTTAAACCAATCAATTTCGCGTAAATTGTAATTTTTATGACTAAGAAGTTTATCTAGAGTTAATTGTACATTTCATTGTGTTGTCGTTATAAGCCGGCGTTTGATGTCAGCTCATGTTTTTGCACAACAAGCACTTCAGCCTCGTTTCTAGGGTCCTCTCTCTTTTTCCCTCGAAAAAAGAGAGAACCCTGGGAACGAGGTTGAAAGGACTTTGACCGGGACGATCTCAAGAACTCATTAGTTCACATCACTGTAAAAAAAATCGACAATTTTCTAATATCAAATTTTCATCATATTAGTAATTGCTTGCTTTACCTGCTCTGTTGGATATATGTAGAATTGTTTTTTATGTTTTATCATGTTCTAGCATTCTCGGCCACAAGCCGGGTTGGATATAAGGTTTGCCTCTTCTACTGTAGTCCTAATACACCGAAGCTATAAAGGCGGTGCTAAAATGAGTTACCATTGCACAATGCTGTAATATGTTTAATTGACAATCTCTATATAACTTATTATAATTGTCCTATAAAATAAAAGTTGTGTGTATAACTGCGATGATCACTTGAACCATAAATTCATATCTTTCTCCGCAGTTCAAATATATGATCTCTCATATATTCACTCACTTTCTACGGGTACATTACGAACACACAATGTGACTAGCTCCCAGATGGCTTGATAGCTCAGTCGGTAGAGCACTGCACCGGTATCGCAGAGGTCATGGGTTCGAATCCCGTTCAGGCCTAAATTTTTTCAGGCTTTAATTTCACAACTGCTCAAGTTGTGTGTATAACTGCGATTCTCAACCATAAATTCATGTGTGAACTAGGGCTGCACCAAAGTCGGTTTTTCGTTCACTCTATTGGTATACAGAATTCACACACCCGAAATAACGTACCGATGCTGTCGTCGCTCCTTAATTACGACTGCACGCAACGCGCTAAACTTTGTAGACTGACTGCAGCCATTCAAATTCCAGTCCGGTTCGCAGTAAAAGTATATTTATTGAGTACCTACTACCTCTTACGCTCTTGGGGTCATTGAAAATGCAGTTTTAAATATATGAACAATTTATACGTTTACTCACGACGGGAAGCTAATTAAAACCTTTGGGCTAACTTCGATTCTCACCTGCTGGTCAGAAGATTTGGCAATCAAGGGATTATGATGCAAGTTTAAGAAGGAAGAATCAAGAAAGTAAGTTAGACACTCTTTCAGTAGCAATGAAATAATTCTTTTTGAAGAAATATGGGGCTTAACGACCTTAACAGTTTTTCCGAAACATTGCCACAAAAGCTATTAATTAAGTTGCACTCCTTTCGACGCACTCGCCCGGCGCACTCATTATTCATACTTGTTTAAATGTGAAAAGCTTTAGACTGCCCCATGTCCAATAACATCCTATTCATACCATCCATTTTGTATAAATAATTCAGTTATACTCTAATGTGAAATAATGCTAAAATGCATCTGCCAGTTTCGTAACATAACAAATTAATATTTTCGAAGTGGTGGTTTTATTTTTCCCTAATCCGCAGATCTATGTATTATACATACGTCTTTTAATATTAGCATTTTATCAACTTTACGTATAAGGTAAAGTCCGCATACGAGCCAAGTGGCCCATCAGGCCGGAGCTTATCCCGGTTTCCGTAGCATGAAGTGACTAGGAATATTTCTACTCCCCCCTGGATGGGATGCTAGTCCATCGCAGGGTTACCCCCAGCATTAAATTCGCCGGTACCCATTT
>OMLO01005905.1_pt1 | contig 10288 bp, 3 predicted proteins | sample 1674811 | NCBI WGS metagenome assembly OMLO01 (sample SAMN06265003, study PRJEB25207) | coral metagenome | isolation source: Coral host | place: Mexico:La Bocana,Puerto Morelos, Mexico | collected 2008-11-13
TCCTTTGTCTTCTAACCCTAATTATTCATAATCAATGAATAAGTAGGGTTAAGAGACAAAGGAATTTAATTTTTACCCGAATTTAATTTTTAACTACAACATATATACAATATCCTTTTATCCAGGATAATTCAGGAGAGAACAAAATTATGATTCAGGAGAGAACAAAATTATGACATGAAGTCATTTACCATAGTCCTTTGGTCCTGACCCTGACCTGACAGCCTACATTTAAATAAGGGACGGTTCAATATTTACAGAAATGACCGGGTCAGAAAATCAGAAACAACATTTTACTTTTTTCCTAATGCCCGTCATAGAATCATATTATAATTTCAAAGCCTGTCTTGATTCCTTCTAAACGTTTTCAAAGCCCAGTCAATGGATATAATATTAAAGCTTACATAAAATTTAAAGTAAAAGTATGAAGTTGTTTTATGAAAAAATAATATTGCAGCTTCTGTAAACGAATGGTTTCCTAATTTTACAATATTGGCTTATAACACAACAGCAGATCATCTTTGGAAAGTTATTTGGGTCGGAAAGAGCTATCAGAAAGTACAAAATGTCATGATGGAGATCACTTTTATACATGTACAGCTGTTATGCCATGTAATACTCTTAATCAAATGATACATTTTTTTGCGTAACCCAGGAACATGGAGAAGTCAAATGACTACATGAAAATTCTTTTGGTGAATTGGTTCAGCAACATACCTCTTAAGAGTGCACAGCCTATGAAGTAACTAAAGGAAACTAAAGTAAGGGGATGGCGAGATGGTGTGTTCAAAAGCATTTCTGGAATCAATATAAAAACCAAGTGATTTTGTTGGAACTATTACGAAATTACTGATTGCACATTAAAGAGACCTTTGCTTTATATATTTATTTTTTCCTGAAAATTGAACGTCCCCAGGATGGCCAGACAGCCACCAGATAAGCCTGTCCTAAGGGACCCAGGTGAGATGTCTGAATTACAGGGTTAGATGAATGCTGTCATACAGTAATTTATAAAAATACTAGTACATGTATATAGGTTTACCAATAGAATTTACAGCAAGTCTCTTGATCTAGACTGTGCTGAGCTAAAGGTTATTTGACATCACAATTTCTTTATACTTAATCATTTCTCACTTCATGTGGCACAATCTTTGTTTGTCTGATGCAAGAAAGCATATGGCGTGAGGATCAGACAGGCCAATTCATACCCACACCCCACTTATCTGTAGAATAAAAACTTTCAAAATCATCATTTAATAATTTTTTTTTAGTACGGTGTTTTTTTTTTTTCGAGAAGAACCAGAAGATTTCAGGTCTTCTCTGGGAACAAAAACCAAGGAGACTCCTACATGTAACTAGCTGGAGAAGAGGGCAGGCCTATGAATGGTGGATGTGATTCTGAAAGTGTATATGAAATGAAAAATAATTGCTGTGTATTTGAAAGGCTTTTCAAAATACAGAAGAAAGGTGTTTCCTTTTCGGAATATCTTTTTTTAGTATTAGAGATATTGGCGTTTTTGTATTATGAAAATTACGAAAGTGATGAAGTCATGAGGTGTGCAAATAAAATGGTAAAATACTGAATTAAGAATATCTCTGAAAATATTGATGCAATGCTCTTCAAACGGCATCAATTGTGCCATATTTACTTGAAACCACTGACCGAAAAAGTTCAGCGTTTCTTCATATTTCTCTAAGAAAACTGGCGCATCAATACATAAGTTAAATAAAATGTTTAGAATTCAAAACCCAATTCTTTGCACTACACATGCAAGCTTACAACAAGAAATAGTACATTAAAAACCACACATGCAAATTGGCGCAATTACTCTCGAACTGGCTAGATTCTTTCCCACTGTAATAAATCATTCACGGCGCTCCCATTAAATAACAACCAATACTGAATTTCTGATGTGCCAATATTTATTAGCTTCCTGATTACAGCTAAACTAAAGATAAGGGAAAACACTAAAAAGTATGATCTCAATATCCCTGTAGTCTTTTGAATAAAGCTACAACTTGCAAGCCATCAACGATTGCTATAAATTCACGATTCTGAAAAACCTCTATTGGCAACAAGCGATTTCAAGAATTGATAACAAACCTGCTGAACTCGTCCGACCTTGAATTATGAAACATCGGAGTTTGTTTGACCTGCGGTTCGGACAGGGGTGCGTGCTAGTAAATAAACGAGATTTTTCCTAAATAATAAATTAAAGTGAAGAAACATTTTCATACCTTTCACTGGGATTTTCCAGAAACAAAGACCCTGGGAAACAGAAAGCTCTTCGCCACTAATCCCTGCTGCGTTCCACAAATCTTTCGAAGCTCTTCATATATTGAGCCTTATGAATTAGCAGCGGATCTCACCGAAATATAAGCGCAAGCGCACAGTGAGCAGCCAATAAAACATAAATTGTCAGCGGTAGTTGACCATAATTCAAGATGGAGGATCAACTGGTCAAAATCGGAATTGGGTGAAATATGGCGAAGAAATTACGGATTAATGTGGTTTGTTCGTCCAGAGATAAACGATTTCTGGTAATATAGCCATCTATATCGTTCATTCGTGATTTTACTTTGTTTTTTCAGTTCTGTTCCAAAACAATTTTATTTTTCATCTCATAGAGCAGCTTGATTCGATTACGAATAGCAATTTCCCCTCTTCTCTTTCATCAGCATTGGCACTATAACAAGCAAATGCAAACATTTACTAATTGATGCCAGCCTACGAGTTATTTTGCTATTACGACTAGTTCGATTGTATTATATTAAGTCTTCCAGGCTAGAGAGTCAAGAAAACTGAATATTTTTGTGAACTTGCCGTTCATGAAAACAGTTTTCGTTGACAAATTATTTCATCGATTGTTGAAGTCAACACAAACTTTACTTTTATAGATGTAGGTACATGTTTTTCTTTATTATAGGGAAAACCCCATTTTTAAAAATGCATGCCATATCTTTCATATTCATATAGTCCACCACACAAGAGTTACTAAAATGTATGTATAATAAGGTATGTGATTATAAGAAAGTCTTGTGGTCAAAGGTTCAAAACCTTGATCTAACCATGCACTGTGAAAATGTGAAGGAGTAATGTCAAAACAATTTTTCCACAAAGTTGGATCTGTATGCTTGGAAACACTTTTTAAAGTGAAACATTCTTGTTGTTGTTGTAGGTCTTAGCTGAAAGAGAATGGAAACTTGCTACTCTGAGGAAACATACAGAGGATATATTTCACTCGTTATACCCTGAGGAACCACAGCTGAGAATCTCGGGCTTACAAAATGAGTTTCACTTTGATCTACCTCTGAATTACAAAGTAGATGAGGCATTGATTGACACAGGACTTGTATTTGTTATAGAGAATGAAGTCAGCCTCTTGACATCATTAAGGTTGGAAATCTTCAATAAATAAATTATTAATATCAAGAATTTATTACTGTAGAGTAGTAGGTCTACTACTTCATTAAAGAATGGTGAGGTTGCATTGTTATCCTTTTATAAATATAAAGGAACAAATTTGGCTTTAAGTTTAAGTTTATACTTTCCTTCCTAATTTTGGCCTTAGAGACCCCCCCCCCCCCCCTTGAAATTTCCAATAGTCTTCCTTGGGGTAGGTATGGATATTTTCTTGAGCTACACAATAAAGACCACTGTGTACATTGCATTATACTGGATGACATTTCCATTTTTTCAATTCAATGGTTAGATTTTTCTACAATGGATACAGTCTTAATACATTTATACTGGATAGGGCTTGGTTCTTAAAGTGCCACTAAGATCTAATTCTCGATATCCATTTTTTTATATTTTTGTACACAACAAGTCTTTCCAAAAGACAATAATAATTGGTAAGTGCAATTCTCATAAAGAAAAACAAAAAACTTTGCATGCACAAGGCATGCAATTTTCTACATTAATTGTGATTATAATTTCAACCCGTCTGGTATTTTTGAGAGTATGACTTCATTTACTCCAATTCTCAACCAAGACTTAGAACAAGGAAAATTAATGGTGGCCGTAAATTCTCGGAAATAAAGGTCCAAAAAACGTGAGTTGTGATGTTTGTAATAGATTGAAATTTGGCAAGATCTTTCCGAAAGACTTATTGTGAACGAAAATGTAAAAAAATGGTTATCAAGAGTTTGATCTTAGTGGCACTTTAAATATTTTTTATTCTTTGCATGATATTTTTGTGATGCCATTTACAGCCAATCAGCTGAAACCAACTCAAAGAGAGATACAAGTCAATATAACAACCAAAGTGATAGGAAGTCAAGGGATGACACTGCTCAACCTTTACAAAGAAAGAGAAAAAAAATTGTTAGGAAAACCTCTGGATTGGTGAAGATTCCAACCAGTCAACCAGGTGGAATTACAGATATCTCCTCTAGTAACAAAGTGACGTCAACTACTAGCCCAACAGTGGCAGAACAAGGTAAATTAAAACCCTGGTGGAAATCTTTATATGTTCTACAAAGATCTTTGCACAGAGTTTTGACAATTCTTATTATTAACAGAATGTTGAGGATAAGCGAGGATATCACCAAATGAATGATCTTTTATTCTTAATATGTGGATACACAAGTACACACAGATTAAAATTATTGTTTAATAATACATTTGGATCAACTAGATCTAAAAAACACAACCAACGAATAGAAACACAACAGTAGGTCTGAAAAACACAACTAAGGAATAGAAAATACAACTAAGTCTAAAAAACACAACTAACGAGTCTATATTCTCTATTAGAAGACCTAGTAGACTGGTACAACTCTTCCTCTTTGGGGGTGCTAGATATTTTTTTACAAAGTTGCTAAATTAAATATGAATTTTTTGGTACTCACTCAGAATTTTTTTTTTTTGTTTTTTTTGTTTTTTTGTTTTTTTGTTTTTTTGTTGTCACTCAGAATTTCTGCCTCAGTGTTTTTTTGTGATAAACATGTCTACCACCCATATAAATTTTAAATAATTTTTTGTTTCAATTGTCTACTGTATTATGATAGCCTGTCTTTCAATAAGGTTAATTTTACCTTGCTTATCTCCACTCAGAATGTTCATTTTTGTTCTGATATTTAGTGATAAATATAACAATACTTGACTGAGCACAGTCAGTATATATTACCAGATTTGAATATTGAAGTGTTTTCTTTTTATTTGGTGTTAAACACATTTACAATTACAGCGTTTCCAACCCAACTTAATTTATCCATGCACCATAGTGTATCAATATCCTCTCACAAAAGGAGTAATCTTTAATTACCAGATTTTCTTTGCTTTTAGAGGCAAGTTTGATGCCTCAGATTGTGGAGAAAATATCAGAAGATTCAGAAGTTGATGTTGAGGTATTTTAAGAGTTGATTTTACTCTCAAATCAAGTTCTTAGATTCATCAAGTGAAATTATTCAGTTTGCTGTTTTGTTTTAGGCTATGAATGGGCTCCCTAGTCAAGAAGGGTAGTCAGAAAATTGGCGAGTGGAGCAAGTTGACCACAGTCTGGGTTAGAAAATCTTGTGGAATGTGCTCTGCTCACTGATTTCTTTTCACCCTATTCCCCACTTAAGAAAAATACTTTCCTGTTTGCTAATCCCCCTTTGCTTAATATCAAGGATACATGCATAGCCTCTGAAGAGGCTCCCAATTGGTTATAGGGAAAAATAAAATAGGCAAGCTGGGCTAGCTTAGAGTAACTTTGCTTGCTGAATTTGTTTCATCTTCACCAGGAATATGTTCACAGGCTAACACACACATTGCGAGGTTTGCTGCAGCAGATGCTTACTATGTGTCTCTGATACAGTTCTTTTGTTAATCTAGAGTGTGGAGGACTCTGCACCTCAAACTTTACAGCAAGCATCAAATAACATTGTGATGAATAGAAAAGCCACTGTGAGGAAGACAAGCCAACGGGTTCTTCGTAAGGCGAGAAAAATAAAAAACAAGACTAAAAACTCAACTGAATATACAACAACAAGCAATCAGTGAATCAGAATGCCTTTATTTGAAAGTTTGAAACTTCAAACTGAAGGTTGGTTGCTGCATTCAAATGCTACAAGTGTTCTTCTCAAAGATTACAGTGTGCTTACAGTGTGTTAATTATAACAAGCTTGATACAAACGCTACATTTGCGACCTGTCTTTAAAGGACTTGTTTTGGATTGGGGCAGGGATGTACAGTCTCTACAAAGTCTTGTATGTGGAGGCTCTGCCCTGAGGTCCAATCTTCCCCCTTTTGGAAGAGGTACCCCATTTGTATACCATTCATTGAAAAAAGGCACCACTTTCACATATTTTCAAAGGTACCCCTTTTATGTAATATAAAATTGGTCCATAAATGAATAAATAGCCAGAAAAAGAAGTCCTTTCGTCATTTTCAGGTAGACTTTTGCTAAATAAAGTAAATGATACAGTCAGCCACAGGTGACAGTGTGTGCTTACAGTAGGTTCAACTTTGGTGAAGTTACAAATTCTTGTTATGCTCATGGTCCAATCTACACTGTATGTGGCTGCCTTGCTGGTAGCTTAAAATATTATACACCATCACACAGCCACTAAAAAATAAATATATTTTAGCCTTGCTAACACAAAAAATAACCGATGTACAAGCGGAACAAAAGAGAAATCCTTAAAGAATCATTTACATCCAAGGAACCAATTCAAAGGAAAAGAGGCTGAACATAGAGATATTCCTGCTTGCCCTCAGGAAATTTATTGGAAATTCTAATGAGTGGGGAAGAAGTTTAAACTTTCCAGTGGGGTGGAGGTGGGGATGAGGTAGGTGTTTTTCTGAAAAGCAAAGAACATCTTTACAAAAAGAACAGATGTATGAAAATTGGTTGAACTGATAGTCTTTAAAGTGCACCCAACCCCAAACACTAGTTCTGTAAAAATGTAAAAGCTGTCCCAAAGGAAACTTTGACATTTTTTCCAGCATCTGAATTTTCTGCGAGCAACAAAACTACCTGAAATTTGATACCTTTTGTGTCACGACTGAGCTGGTAAGGGGCGTGGGTCTATTCCTGGTTTGACATCACAAACTGTTTTGCATGCATGTTCACAAAGAGTTGATGCGATGTAAATGAGTCTATGACATCAACCAGGGAATAGACCCAGGCCCCTCACTAGCTCAGTCGTGACAAAAATGATAAAAAATTTCAGCTACTTTCCGTTAATTTTTAAAGCCCTTAAAAGTATCAGATATTGAGAAAAAAGGGAAATTGTTTTTGTGAATGTTGCTAAGTTTTATCTCAACTGCAAAAAAAATTTGGGGTTAGGTGCACTTTAAACTTACCGGTAATGATAAAGGTTATGGTTCTGTTCTGGTCAGTTCTCAAATAAATAATTATTTGTTGAGAGGTGCGTTTACTCAATGTGCGATATTTAAGAAATAGAAAACATGTACTGCGTTTCTATCGAGTTATAGAAACATGAGTGAAAGTTTGGGAGAACAAGAAATGCTGTGGGAACATGAGCTGCCGGTGAGTGTTTCCACAGCTTTTTTGAGTTCTCCCAAACTTTCACAAGTGTTTCTATAACTTGAAAGAAACACAAAGAACATGTTTTCTATTTCTTTTAGAAAATGCCACGACACAAAAAAGAAAATAAACCTGTTTACCTTGACCATCAAAATGTAAATTCTCTTTGCTTGCGCCATCATTATGTCAACAGCTCACGCTAGTTTTGTGTCTCTATCAAGTTATAGAAACACGGTCTTAAACCAATCAGCATGTGTATTTGCTTTGAGTTATTTTCTAAAAATTAATAATAGGCAGATAAATAAATATATAAATACAGTCAAAGCTCTGGGTGTGATCACCTCTCATAAATGACAGCCTCTCTTAAGTGGCCAGTGATCCAAAATACCAAAGGTTTCTGAATGAAATCACTATATTTGGAACCTCTCGTAAGTGACTGCAACCACATTTAGAGATAAAGTTTAAAATTTTCTTTTGTTTTTAACCTCCTGTAAGGAACCACTGGACAGATGATAGAGCGTAAATTGAATAATAAGGGCTTGTCACATTATTGCATCCAGGGTAGTTTAAGATTGAAATTTCTCGATGGAAAGTACTGCATTTTTTCTCAAATCAACTTTTCACAGTTACCATATGCTAATGAGGCAAAATTTCAACCCAAAATGGTCTCTTAAGCGGCCACCTCGCAAAAGGGACCACCCTAGATGGTAAAGATCTCTATGTGCTGTAGATCTTCAAAGTAGATCTCTGATGTAGACAATGTCTTGCACGCATTGCCTAAGGAATGAACCATTGTTTTGTTTTTTAGGAGAGTTGGCAAACTTTCTAGGGCATAATTTTTTTGTCACCTTGAGGTTGTGCATAATTTGGTGGGCAATAGCTTGTGGAAGAATTTTTTAAGCAAAACACAGGACCTGGATAGTAGAAAGCACTAGCTTGATAATTTTTTCCAAGGTCTCCCTTGCACAATTTTTTTCCAGCAGTTTTTTTCTGTGGATGAATTTCCTTTTGGTTTGTCACGCAACCAACAGAAATTGCGTGACGACTCAAGTAGCGTCTGGAAAAAGGGTGTACCAGCGCTTAGTAGACTAAAGAGTTAAAGAAAATACTTTGCAGAAGAAAGTAATTTTGTATACTTGATAAATCTTCCTCAAAGAAAATCCCAACCCAGTGTCCGTCCGTCTGCCCTTTCGTGATTTGGCGAGACTGGTAACGAAACATGTCAATTATCGTCCCACTCAACTAACCTCAGTTACGGCGATTAATTGACAAGCAAGTCAACGAAAACGTTTCCGGGAGTGGCTTTGCAGAAAATGCTCGAAGTGGGTTAGAAAATTAGCTTGAAAAGTCACGAGTGCACGCCAAGCCAGTGTCTGAGACAGAGGGTGTGATCTTTCGAACTCCGTGAGGTGCGCCCGTCGACAATTGCACCTGGTACGCGAAGGCGCGATGTCCTGTCAAGATATCTTGACAGATCACGCACTTTTAGAATAAACAAACAGCATCGTGGATGCTAACTACCTGGAGTTTGACAAAAAGAGTGCTATGGAGATAATAACAGCGACTCGGTCGATTGTTTTATTAATGTTCTGGGCATGTTGCAGTTTCGATATCTGGCGTGTTGTCGTTGGAGCCGATGATCTTCCAAGCGACGATGTGCAGTTCTGTCCGTATTTCAAGAATCGGGGCCCGTCTAAGCAGGAAAATCTGAGAAATTGCAGCTGGTATAAAGAGAATTCATGCTGTCACAACGAGGAAATCGAGTTTGCTTTTCGACAGTTAACGCCACTCGCCGGAGCGAGCAGCGATTGTGCTCAATACATGAACTACCTGTATTGCTACATTTGTGCTCCAAATCAAAACTCATTCTTCAAGGACTTTACTCTGACTGTTTGTGAAGAATTCTGCGATCGCATCTACAGCGTATGTAGGAACGCTGTGCTGAAGGGAAGAAAAATCAATGTTATGTACAAAAGTGGCAAGGAATTCTGCAAAGCGCGTCGCTTCGAAACTGAGAAAGAAGCTAATGGGAGGTGCTTCACGTTTAATTCTCAGTCAGGAACGAAAAGTACGTCCCAACAATTCACTGTGAATAATGTGTCGTTAACTGTATTAGGAATGTTTACTATATTCGCGAAGTACTATGTTTTGTTTTGATCACTGCGTCACGCTACATGGCAATAACCCACGGTACATAGCAATAACTGGCGGTACTGGAGAAGCAAGCTTCATGCAACGTGCATTTTACTATCATGAAAGCTAATGTAATCCTCTACGCAATATATTACCATCGATCAGCTTTGAAAAAGCATATAGTTAAACTGATGGCGAGGAGAGCGCAACACCGTTATTTTTAATTTTGTGAACATTTCTTTTCCGAGACTGGCGAAAGGTGCAGGTTTAGTTTTCGAGAGGTGCAGAAAATTGTCTAAGTTTTCAGCAAGTAGCTACTACGAAAAGACAAACAAAAGGTTGGTAGTTATGCTAATTTATCGACTTATTCATTTTCATTTCAAAACAAGAGGCCTAAAGGCCTTAACGCGAATGCTTTTTTTTTTAAGTTTGCAATAATTATCATTTTCGATTGGGTTGAGTTGAATCGTGAATAGTTCAGCTGAAAACTTTCACAGTATGGATAGCGCTTCAAAAAATGAGCAACATATCTCTTTATAAGGCTTCTATAAGGCTTTTATTGATATAAAGATAATTTGTCTGGGAGAAGATTTTTTGGGGAAATTTCCAAGACCCCCGAAACAAAGATTTGGCTTTTGAAAGTTCCCTGTTCCTTGTAACGATGACATCTACGACTG